>Ga0098069_100299_pt1 | contig 24715 bp, 22 predicted proteins | sample 27_taG_FD_92584 | JGI IMG/M metagenome (GOLD analysis project Ga0098069, IMG submission 92584) | Marine viral communities from Cariaco Basin, Caribbean Sea - 27_WHOI_OMZ | ecosystem: Environmental > Aquatic > Marine > Oceanic | place: Caribbean Sea: Cariaco Basin | collected 2014-11-09
CAGCCCCAGCGTCATCATGCGCGGGACGAGGCTGCGCACGCCGATATTGGTGCGTCCGGTCAGCAGCGCGAACGCGAAAAGCACGATGAACAGCGTCAGGACGAGCGTGAGCACCGTGCCGAGTGATCCCCCGGGAGCGAACAGCCGGCCGAAGGCGGCCGCACTGGCTTCACCCGCGATGCAGTCGACCCCGCGCAGCGCCGCGGCGACGCCATTGCCGACCTGATCGGTGGCTTGCTGGCAATTCACGCTCACTCGGCCGCGAGGCGCAGGGCCTCGACCCCGGCCTCCCCTTCATCATTGGCGCCGCCCGGCCACCGGGTTCCGGTCAAGGCGGGGAACCACTCGCTCGGCGCGTCGCCCAACGCTTCGCGCAACAGGTCGAGCCGGCGGACAGAGCTTTCCCGTCCCGACAGCAGCGTCAGCACTTCGGGCGCGCCCGAAAGGTCGAGCCGCACCACCACGCTGGCATCGGGCTGCCGCACGAGGAAGCAGCGGCTGTGCGCAGGCAGCGCGCGGATCAAGGCGAGTTCGTGCTCGGTAAGTCCGAAACCATCGCAATAGTCTTCGGGCCGCGCGCGGCTGTTGGGCATGAACACCATGGTGGCGGTCTGTTCAACCAGCGCCGTCGAAATGCGGCTTTCAAGTGCATCGCGCGCGGATTGCGTAGCGAAACCGACCAGCGCGTTGCGTTTGCGCAAGGTCTTGAGCCAGTCCCGAATGCGCGCAGCGAAGACTTCGTCGTCGAGCGCCTTCCAGCCCTCGTCGATCAGGATCATGGTCGGCTTGCCGTCGAGCCGTTCCTCGATCCGGTGGAAGAGATACATCATGGTCGGCGTGCGCAGCCGCGGGTTTTCCAGCAGCGCGGTCATGTCGAAACCGAGGACGCGCGCGCCAAGATCGAGCCGGTCCTCGGAATTGTCGAACAGCCAGGCATGTTCGCCCCCTGGCCCCTCACCCGCGCCGATCCATGCGCCGAGCCGGTCGGCCAGATCGCCCGGTTGCGGACGCCGCGTGCCCGATAGCAGTTCCCTGAAATGCCGCAGGCGGCGCAGCGAAGCATCGTTGGCATAGGCGGCATCGACCGCCGCCGCGATGGTCTGCTCTTCTTCGGGGCCTTCGGCCTTGAGCAGCACGCCCAGCCAGTCACGCAGGAAGGCCCGGTTGCCGGGCGTGTCGGGCAGCGCCAGCGGATTGAACCCCGTCGGTTCGCCCGAGCGGATGCTGTCGTAGCGTCCGCCAATGCCGCGCACGAACAGTTCCGCGCCGCGATCCTTGTCGAACAGGATCGTGCGCGGGCTGAATTTCTGCGCCTGCGCGGCGAGGAAGTTCATCACCACCGTCTTGCCCGAACCCGAGGGTCCGATGACCGAGAAATTGCCCAGGTCGCCATGGTGGAAATTGAAGAAGAACGGTGTCGCGCTGGTGGTTTCGAGCAGCGTCACCGCCTCGCCCCAGTGATTGCCCTGGGCTTGCCCCAGCGCGAAGCCGTGCAAGCTCCCGAAACTCGCCATGTTCGCGCTCGAGATCAACGCGCGCCTTACGAGATAGGCCTCGTTGCCCGGGAACTGTCCCCAGAAGGCGGGTTCGAGATTGGTATCCTCGCGTACTGCGATCGCGCCGGTATCCGCCAGCGCGGCAGCGCAGGCGGCCATGGCGTCATCGAGCTGGCCGAGCTGCCGCTCGCGGACCATGACGGTCAGGTGATGGTCGCCAAAGCCGACCGCGCCATTGCCCAGCGCATCGCGCGCCGCCAGCATGTCCGCGCGTTCGGCAGCGGCTTCCTCGTCCGCCGATTTGAGCCGGCGGATTGCCAGGTCCATCCGCTCGCGCGCGGTCTGTCGCTCGGTCGGGGCATAGCTTTCGCTGACCACCATTTCGAAGGGCAGCCGCAGCAGGCTGTCGAGCAGGCCCGGAGAAGTCGCTTCGGGATAGTCCTTCATCCCGAGGATTGCCGCGAATTCGGGTGCACCCGAGCCGCGCGTTTCGATTGCATCGAGCCCGAAACTCACGCGGCGATAGGGCAGCATATGGCCGATATCGACATCGTCGGCTGGCTTGCGCACCGGGCGCATTTCGCCATTGTAGAGCGCGCTCAGCAGTTCGAGCATTTCCGAATTGGTGCTGCCCTGCGGGCCCGTGTATTCGCCCAGCGGGGTCGCCCCATATGCGCTCAGCGCTGCGACGAGTCCCTGCGAAGCCGCGCGCAGCGAGCGCAGGTCCTTGGGATCGGGTTCGAGCCGGTCGGCGTCCTGCCGGCGGAATTTCTTGCCGACCCGTTCGACCAGGCCCGCTTTGCCCCGCGCGGGACGACGGATCAGCGTGATGAACTGGTCGTTGACGAACAGCTGGCCCGAACCCAGTCGGTCGCGCCAGCATGCATCGATATGCCGGCTGATCGGATCGGGAAAGTCGGCTTCGAGATCGACCGATACGCGGCGGCGGATAACGTGGTGGTACAGCACGAACCGCGCATCGAGTGTCGAGCGCAGAACCACTTCGCGCGTGGCCGCATGCGCGTTGAGCGCTTCGCTGTCCTCGGTTTCGAACAGCAGCCCGGGAACCTGGATCGCGGTCATGACAGAACCGTCGCGCAGCAGCAGCGTGCTTTCGTCGATCAGCCGGAGATAGGGCAGCCGGTCGCCGGCCCGCGCTTCCTTCGCGCTCCAGGCGGCAGCGCCCATCCATTTGGTCTTATGCGGCATAGGAATTGCACCCCCAGCGCTGGTAATTTTTCACCCGCGGGCATTTCGATACCTTGGTGATCCACAGGTCGAAGATGCGCGGCTCGCGCAGGCAGGCGAAATATCCGATCCCGTGCATGACCGCGAAGACCAGCAGTGCCAGCCAGCTGCCGGTGATCAGGAAGGCCTCGGTCGTCACCATCCCGTTGATGATGAAATAGTTATATGTCACTCCCGCGAACATCTGCGGCCGCGTGAGTGCACGATGCACGGGATGGCGCACGAGCGTGGTCATCTCACGCGGCCACGCCCTGGATGCCGGCCACGATCGATGCCGCGCCGAACAGGATGAACACGCCGATGATCACGGTCGCCCCGAAACGCCAGTTGAGGCGGCCGGTCAGCATCATGAAGCCGACTGCGGCAACCGCCATAACTGCCACTGCCGTTGCGACATTGCCAAGCAGCGTGCCCTGTAGCCAGCCGAGCGCGGCGACGATCGGCCCCGAACCCGCGGGATCGGCAGCCTGCGCGAAAGCAGCGCTGGGGGTCAGGAAGGCGGCCAGAACTGCCGGAAGGGTGAACTTGCGACTCAATTGATTACTCCCGTGAATGATCGGACAGGCGGCCCATGATGGCCGCCACGTAAAGCTGCGTTTCGCGGATGCGCGGGACACCGCCGGCGCGGATCACCCGCCCGGGCCCGGCATTGTAGGCGGCAAGCGCCTTCTCGAGATCGCCGTCGAACCGGTCGAGCTGTTCGCGCAGGTAGCGCGCGCCGCCTTCGAGATTGGCGAAGGGATCATCGGGGTCGACGCCCAGATCGCGCGCCGTGCCGGGCATGAGCTGTGCCAGTCCGCGCGCGCCCACCGGCGATACTGCATTCGCGCGCCAGCGGCTTTCCTGCCACACCAGCGCCTCGATCAAAGTCGGGCTGAGATCGAAGCGTCCGGCGAGTTCGGCGACCTTGGCCTGGTAGTCCTGGGGCACCAGCCTTGCGTGGCGGACCGGGTCCGCCACGGCGATGTCGGGCACGACGATGTCGCCCGGGACCTCGGCCGTGCCGAAGGTCATCGATTCATCGGGCGCAGCCGGTTGCGCGCGGCCTGCGCCGGTTACCCAGCGCGCACCGTCCGCATCAATCTCCAAGACATCCGCCCTTGCATCAAGGGCGGGAAGCGCGGCGCAGGACAAACCGATTGCCAAGGCCCAGCGTGCGAGAATCATTGCACCCTCCGTTCCACCGCGTCTGGGCACGTTTCATGACAAGAACGTGACGAAGCGGCGAATGAGTGAGGGCTGGATCCGGTGACCGCATGAAAAAGCCCGCCTCCCTGTGGAAGGCGGGCCCTGCGGCTCGGCCGTTGCGAAGATCAGCGGAGCGATAGCGCGTAATAGCGTGCGAATTCGCCCTGCTCGAGCATGGCCAGCGCCTTGCGGGCAAGCCGGCGGGAATCGACCCATTCGCCAGTGGCGGTCTCGAGCTCGACGCTGATGCCCATGTTCGCAGCGGTAGCGAATTCGGTGCGGGCCGCATCGTAATTGCCCATCCGCGCGAGCGCGATACCGTGGTTGATCAGGCGTGCCGGATCGTTCGCGGCCAGTTCGTCGCAATTCTCGATGGCCTGCCGCGCTGCGGCATTGTCGTTGGCCACCAGTTCTTCATAGCCGACGTCGAACGCGGTGTCCGGGGCCTGCGCGGTGGCAACAGGGCCCTGCGCGAGAAGGACGAGGGCAACGCTGGTAATGATCGCCATGACAGCTCTCCTTTTATGTTGTGAGTGCCTGTTTGAACCCCGGCCCTGCCGACTGCAACAAATCTGTAACTTTGTCATAAAACCGTAATCCGACCCCACGGAAACGGTTTTCCGCCATTTCGGCCAGGCCGCCCGGAATGATCCGAGGTTCTGCAACACAACGGTCATCTTTCGACAAAAACTGTCACGAACGATCCTTAGCGGGGGATTCGCGATCCGAGATTTCGCATCCGATTCATCCGGTTTTTGAGGGGACCGTTACCCGTGACCAATTTCCATCGTTCGCTCGTCCTTGGCTGCTCTGCACTGGCTCTTGCCAGCTGCGGCGCCGACGAAATCGTCTCGCCGGGTACCGGCGGTGACGTGATCATCAACAACCCGACCCCGGCCCCGACGCCGACCCCCACGCCGACCCCGACGTCGACGCTGGTGACCCCGGCCGCGGGCTGCCCGACCATTTCCGACCCGGTCGGCCTGACCGATGGCAACACCATCACCGGCCCCACCGGCGAATACCGCGTCTGCACCCTGCCCGCGCGCTTCACCGCTTCTTCGACCCTGCCCTACATCGAAGGCCTGCTCTACCGCATCGACGGCCGCGTCGATGTCGGCACCGACGGCGGGGCTGCCGATACCGGCGCGGACACCGACGTCGAACTGACGATCGAACCGGGCGTGATCCTGTTCTCGTCGGGTTCGGGCTGGCTGAACGTCAACCGCGGCAACACGATCAATGCGAACGGGACTGCCGCGCGTCCGATCATCTTCACCAGCCGCGACAATGTGCAGGGGCTGAACACGGCCAATTCCTCGGGCCAGTGGGGCGGCGTCGTCCTGTCGGGCCGCGCTCCGGTAACCGATTGCATCGCGCCGGGCGCAACCCCGGGCACCACCGCCTGCGAACGCCAGGTAGAAGGCGCAGCGCAGCCGGCCCTGTTCGGCGGCGCGACCCCGACCGACAGCTCGGGCAGCATGAGCTACGTCCAGATCCGCTACTCGGGCTTCGTCCTGTCGGGCGACAGCGAACTGCAGGCGCTCACCACCGGCGGCACCGGTTCGGGCACGCAGCTCAGCCACATCATGAGCTACAACAGCTCGGATGACGGCGTCGAATTCTTCGGCGGCCAGTTCAACCTGCGCAACCTGATCGTGGTCGGCGCCGAAGACGACAGCCTCGACACCGACACCGGCGTAAAGGTCGACATGCAGAACGTGATTGCCATTCAGCGCCCCGGCGTCGGCGACACGATCATCGAAGCCGACTCGTCGAACGGTCTCGAAGAAGACACCCCGCGCCAGAACACGCGCATCTCGAACGCCACCTTCATCGCCAACAGCGGCACCGGCGACCAGGCGATCCGTATCCGCGGTTTCGCCGACTACACGATCGTCAATTCGGTCCTGGTCGACAATGAAGGCTCCACGCCGTGCCTGCGCATCGACAATCCCGAAACGCTGAACCGCGCTGCCAATGGCGCGATCGACGAAGCCGGACCGGTGGTGTTCAATTCCTTCGTGCTCGATTGCTCGGTGGACTTCCGCGACAGTTCGGGCGGGGTGACCGCGGCGCAGATCGAAACGCGCTTCAACGCCGGTTCGAACAACGATGCCAATTTCACCAATACGCTGTCGATGGGCTTCGTAAACGGAACCAACGAGAACGGTGTCGCCGTGTTCGATCCGACCGCGATCTCGTCGTTCTTCCAGACCCCCACCAACATCGGCGCGGTCTATCCGGGCAACGACACCTGGATCCAGGGCTGGACCTGCAATTCGGCAACGGTGACCTTCGATGCCGCGGTCTCCGACTGCAGCAGCCTCCCGGTCTACTGATCCGCATCGACGGCTGCGGGGCGCGCATTCCGTGCGTCCCGCGGCCGGTTTCGCATTTCGCATCGGCGCCTTCGCAGGGCTCCAGCACAGTTTTTAAGACCTGAATATGAGGGGGTCTCGAACCATGTCGACCGGCAAGCAGCTTTCCGCGCTGCTCCTGCTCTCCACCGCGCTCACCTTCCCTGCTGGGGCCGCATTCGCCCAGGCAGCGAGCACCGGCGCCGAAGGCGTACCCGCCGATGAAGATCCCGCCACCGACGCCATCATGGCGCAGCAGGCCGAGGGCATCGACGACACGCCGCAGGAGGAAGCGTTCGAGGAAACCGATATTTCGGTCCCCGGGGGCGCAATCGTCGTCACCGGTCGCCGCCGGCAGGACGTCACTCGCGCCTCGTCGCAGGTCGTCTCGGTGCTCGACAGCGCCAGCATTGCGCGGACGGGCGAAGGCGACATCGCCGGCGCGCTGACCCGCGTCACCGGCCTGTCGACCGTGGGCAACGGCCTCGTCTATGTCCGCGGCCTGGGCGATCGCTACTCGCTCGCGCTGCTCAACGGCCTGCCGCTGCCCTCGCCGCAACCGCTCAGCCGCGTGGTCCCGCTCGACATCTTCCCGACCAGCGTCATCGCATCGAGCCTGGTGCAGAAGACCTATTCGGCCAACTTCCCCGGCGAATTCGGCGGTGGGGTCATCAATCTGACGACCCGCGCGGTGCCCGATGAGAGCTTCGTCAAGATCAGCGCGGGCATTTCAGGCGACACCGAAACGACCTTCGGCACGGGCTACACCTATTACGGGTCCGATTACGACTGGTTCGGCTTCGACGATGGGCGCCGCGACCCCGGCCCCAACCTGCAATCCTTCCTCGACAGCGGGCAGTCGCTCAACGACCCCGGCGTGGACCAGCAGGCCATCCTGACCGAACTGGGCAATCCCAATCTGATCCTCCTGCAGAGCACCGACGAACTGCCCGTCAACTGGTCGGGCGGCATCACCGCGGGCACCAGCGTCGATGTCTTCTCCGACGGCCGGTTCGGCGTGATCGCCACTGCATCGCTCAGCAACAAGTACCGCAATCGCTTCATCACGCGGCAGGCCGCGCTGAACGGTGATCTCGACCTCGACCAGACGGGCAACCAATTCCAGACCGACCAGCGGATCCTCGCCAATGCCATGCTGGGTTTCGGGCTCGAAGTGGGCGAGCACCGCTTCCGCCTGACGAACCTCTACATCCGCGATTCGCTCAAGCGCGCGTCGCTGGCGCAGATTTCCGACCTCACCGACGACGATGACGATCTGTTCCAGAACACCGGCTGGTACGAACGCCAGCTGCTCGACACGCAGTTCGTCGGCGAACTCGAATTCGGCGATTTGTCGATAGACCTGCGCGGCGGTTATGCCCAGACGCAGCGCGAAGCGCCGAACGAATGGGAATTCGTCTATTCGCGTGACCTCAATCCCTCGGGCGGGTTCGACGACATCTATCTCAACCTGCAGAACGGCGGGCAGCGTGGCCGCACCACGGTGGCGTTCTCCGACCTGACCGAAGACCTCTATTACGGCGGTCTCGATGTCAGTTACCAGCTGGCCAACTGGCTGGGCGTGACGGTGGGCGGCGCCTATACCGACACCGAACGCCTGTCGCGGCGCCGCGAATTCGACATTCGCACGACGGGCGATTACCCGCTGGCGTTCGGCGCGCTGCGCCCCGACAATCTGCTGGGCGATGCGCTGATCGCGCTGGGTTACGATACGGAAGCGCAGACTGCTGGCGGGATCGGGCCGTTCTCCTACACCATTATCGATACCACCGCCGCCGATCCGGCGTTCTCCGCCGGGCTCGAGATCAAGGCTGGCTATGCGCAGGCGCGGATCGAACCGCTTGCCGGGGTCTCGCTGGATGCGGGTGTGCGCTACGAAGACGCGACGCAGCAGGTCGTGCCGCTCGGGCTCGACGGCCTGCCCAGCGGATCGGCCAATGCCACGCTGCTGAACAACGATTACTGGCTGCCCGCAGCCACGCTGACTTGGGAAATCGCCGACAGCCTGCAGGCGCGTTTCAACGCGTCCAAGACCATCGCGCGCCCCCAGTTCCGCGAGCTGATCCTGCAGACCTATTACGATCCGGAGAGCAACCGCCAGTTCACCGGCAACCCCGGGCTGGTCGATAGCGAGTTGACCAATTACGAAGCCCGCGTCGAATATTACTGGGGCTCGGGCAGCAAGTTCAGCCTCGCCGGGTTCTACAAGGACATCGAGAACCCGATCGAGGTGTTTTCGAGCTTCAACGACAACACCGTGGTCAGCCGCTTCGCCAATGCGCCCCAGGCCGAACTCTACGGTGCGGAAGTCGAAGTCCAGTGGAACAAGGACCTCTACACGCTGGGCGACTGGTGGGACAGCAAGCGCTTCGTCGCGATTGCCAACTACACTTACACCCAGTCCGACATCAGCGTGCAGGCGGGCGACCAGGTCAATGTCCCCGAACTGGGCGGCCTGCAGTCGGCGTCCAACTTCTTCGAGGACGGTACCGCTCTTACCGGTCAGTCGGACCATATCGCCAACATCCAGTTGGGGCTCGAAGACCTCGACCGCGTCAGCCAGATGACCTTCCTGTTCAATTACGGCAGCAAGCGCGTGATCAGCCGCAGCACGCTGTCGCGCCCGGACATCCTCGAAAACCCCGGCCTGACGATCGACTTCGTTGCACGGCAGGGTTTCGAACTGGCCGGGACCGACATGGAAGTGAAGTTCGAAGCGCGCAACCTGACGGGCCGCGACCATTTCGAATACCAGACCACCGGCACCACGCGGATCGAGAACAACAGCTACGACGTCGGCCGCAGTTTCAGCCTGTCGGTATCTGCCGAGTTCTGATCACGCCACCATACCCCTCGGAAAGGGCCGCCTTCGGGTGGCCCTTTTTCGTTGATGCACGGCTGGATTTGGGTGGAAAGCAGTCCTAAACCTAGGACCGGCGCCAGCCCGACCGATCCTAGGCCGGCGCCAGTTCGTCATAGCGCAAAGTCAGGACTTCGACGCCATCTGCGGTCACAGCAACCGTATGCTCGAATTGGGCTGAAAGTTTTCCATCCCTGGTGACAACGGTCCATCCATCATCGCGGGTGAATATCTGGCGGCTGCCCAGGTTGACCATTGGTTCGATCGTGAAGGTCATGCCTTCACGCAGTCGCATGCCTCTTCCGCGGCGGCCGAAGTTCAGGACTTGCGGTTCCTCGTGCATTTCGCGGCCGATACCATGGCCGCAATATTCCCGTACCACGGAGCATCCGTTCTTTTTCGCGTGTTTTTCGATAGCGGAGCCGATGTCGCCCAGATGGGCACCGGGCCGGACCTGCCTTATCCCCGCCCACATGGCATCGCGAGCGATACGCACGAGCCTTTTCGCAGCGCCGGAAGCGTTTCCGACCACATAGGTCTTGCTGGAGTCGGCAATGAAACCATCTTTCTCCAACGTGATATCGAGGTTGATAAGGTCACCATCCCGTACGATCGTCTCGGGGTCGGGCACACCATGACAGACGACTTCATTGATCGAGCAGTTGAGCACGAATTCGAAGCCATATTGCCCTTTGCTGGCTGGCCGTGCGGCGAGGTCGACGGTGATGTAGCGCTCGACCAAATCGTTGATCTGCATGGTCGACATGCCGGCAAGATCGAGCCCGTCCAGCATCTCGAAAACCGAGGCAAGCAGACGACCGGAATTGCGCATGAGCGTAATTTCATCGGAAGTCTTTACCACTTCAGGCAGCAGTCCGCTGGTCGCGACGGGTGTCTGGAGCAAGCGCGAGTTCCTGCTTGACGATATCGCTGAACGACAGGGTCGGGTTGGCTTCGGCGAGCCTCCCTATCTTCATCCAGAATTCGGCTTGCGCATTGATCGATCGACACATGACCGCGCTAGCGTTTCGCACCTCCTCGTGCAGCTCTTCGTCTATCTTTACGATGCCCATAGCGTCCGTTCCAGCTCGAGTAATATACGCTCCGTATATGGAACATATATTAGGTCGTCAATCGGGGCTCCGCTGTGAAAGCGATGAACGCCGGTAATCGCGTCGCTAACCGACAGATTGCTATCGCCCGGCGCTCAATCGTAGCTGTCGTACACATATCCCAGCGAGCGCACCGTCCGCACGCGTTCGCCCGCCCCGACCTTGCGTAGCGCGCGGCGCAACCGGCCGACCCAGACATCGACCGTGCGCTCGTCGATCCGCGGCTCCTGCTTGCCCAGCGCCGCGATCAGAGCGCCGCGCGACAGCACACGGTCGGGGTTCTGCGCCAGAAAATGCAGCAGACGGAATTCATTGGGCCGCAGATCCAGCGCCCGGCCGTTCCACCGCGCTTGCAAGGCCGCGAGATCGACCAGCAGCGCGCCCAGTTCCAGCCGTTCGTTGACGCGTGGCTGTGCGCCGCCCATCTGCAGCGCCATCACGCGGTCCAGCACCATCGTGCGATCAATCGGGCCGGTGATGTAGTCGTCGGCCCCGGCGCGGAGCGCGCGGCGCTTGTCCTGCGCATCGTCTTCCTCGAGCACGATGGTGATGTGGGCATCCTGCATTCGCGGGTCGGAACGCAGCCGCCGGCACATCTCAAGCCCCGAGAGATCATCCATCACCCAGTCGACGAAAGCGCAGACAGGTCCTTCGACCAGCCGCCGCGGTCCATCGGGATAAAGCCGCGCGAAGGCGTAGCACAGATCGCCGTTCTCGAAGTCTGGCAAATCGCCTGCCATCGGGTCGGTCAGGAATATGTTGATCGTACGCACGCAGCCGTCACCCCACCAGTGAGGTGGCAGCGATGCCGCAGTCATATGACTCGTATGTGACCTCGTCTGCGCGTTTGTAACACTGCGGCGCAAAATGCGCCGCGTCTTACGGTCTGGCGATCGTGAGCGACCAGTCGCGGGCCACGGTGGAGGCCACGCCGACCGGGTTCTTCGGCAGGTAGGGCTCTTCCAGCCGGCGGACTTCGTCCTCGGTCAGTGCCAGATCCATCGCCGCGCAGGCGGCGGCGATATGGCCGTCCTTGGTCGCGCCGATGATCGGTGCGGTCACGCCTTTGGCAAAATGCCAGGCGAGCGCCACGCTCGCGCGCGATACATCCCGTTCCGCGGCAATCGCGCCGACGGTTTCTACGATCGCGCGATCGGCGTCTTCCTGCTGGCGGTAAAGCATCTTGCCGAAGCCGTCGGTCTCGCTGCGCACGGTGGTTTCATCCCATGCGCGGGCAAGCTTGCCGCGCGCCAGCGGGCTCCAGGGGATGACCCCCACGCCCTGATCGGCGCAGAGCGGCAGCATTTCGCGCTCTTCCTCGCGGTAGAGCAGATTGACGTGGTTCTGCATCGAAATGAACCGCGTCCAGCCATTCGCGCGGGCCACTTCCTGCGCCTTGGCGAACTGCCAGGCGAACATCGACGAGGCGCCGATATAGCGCGCCTTGCCCGCCTTCACGATGTCGTGCAGCGCCTCCATCGTTTCCTCAATCGGCGTGGCATCGTCCCAGCGGTGGATCTGATAGAGATCGACATAGTCCATCCCCAGCCGCGTCAGGCTGTCGTCCACCGCCTGCATCAGCGCCTTGCGCGACAGACCGCCCGCATTGGGGGCCTGCTGCCACGGCAGGAAAGCCTTGGTCGCGACCACGATCTCGTCGCGCCGCGCAAATTCGGGCAGCAGGCGCCCGATCACCTCTTCCGAGGCACCGCGCGAATACATGTTCGCCGTATCGAAGAAGTTGATCCCCGCCTCCACCGCCTCGCGGATGAAGGGACGGCTTTCGTCTTCCGAAAGCACCCAGTCGCCATGCCAGCCCTTGCTGGTGTCGCCATAGCTCATGCAGCCGAGGCACAGCCGGGACACCTTGAGGCCCGAAGGCCCGAGATTGACGTAATCCATGATCGTATCCCCTTTCAGGAGCAGGCCGGTTTCAGGCGAGCGTCATTCCGCCATCGACGCGTATGGTCTGGCCGACGATATAATCGGCCAGCGGCGAGGCAAGGAACAACGCCGCCCCGGCCATGTCCTGCGGGGTGCCCATGCGGCCGGCCGGTATGCGCGCCACCGCGCCTGCCGCGCGCTGCTCGTTCTCGGTGGTGACCTTGGTCAGCTTGGTCGGGACAAGGCCTGGCGCGATGCCATTGACGCGAATGCCCTCTCCCGCCCAGGCCTGCGCGAGGCTGCCCACCAGGCTGACCGCGCCCGCCTTGCTCGCCGCATAGGCGGGGTTGCCGAGCATGGCATGATAGGCGCCCACCGAACTGACCACGATCAGCGATCCGCCCCGCTCGGCCAGCCGGGGGCGGACGATCCGCACGCAATCCATCAGCGAGTTGAGATTGACCTCCATCACCGCGTCCCAGCCCTCGCGCTCGAATTCCTCGCGGCGATAGCGCACCGTGCCCTGGCACAGCACGACGACATCGAGCCGCTCGGGCAGTGCAAAGCTGGCAGTGGCGGAGGCGTCCGACACGTCGAGCCGGTGGAAAGTCAGCCCGGCCAGATCGCTGCCTTCGGAGGCCGCATAATCGGATGCCGCAGCGCGGGTCCCGGTGACATGGACCAGCGCCCCGTGCTGGCGGAAGCCATGCGCAATGCCGTTGCCGATCCCGCTCGATCCGCCAATGACGAGGACGGTCTTGCCGGAAAAGTCGAGCGGATCGGTCATGCGGTATTGCTCCTCAGATCGAACGGCTGATCACTTCCTTCATGATCTCGTTGGTGCCGCCGAAGATGCGCGTGACACGCGCATCGCGCCACAGCCGGGCAATTGCATATTCGTTCATGTAACCCGCCCCGCCATGCAGTTGCAGCGCCATGTCGCAGGCTTCCCATTGCAGGTCAGTATGCCACAGCTTGGCCGCGCTGGCCTCGTCGGTGGTGAGCTCGCCCGCAAGGTGCTTCCTGATCGCCCAGTCGAGATGCGCCCAGCCGACCTGGATCTTCGCCTTGAGGTCGGCGAGGACGAATTTGGTGTTCTGGAACTCGAACACCGTCTTGCCGAAGGCCTTGCGGTCCTTGGTGAACTTGACCGCCTCGTCGAACGCGCGCTGCGCTGCGGCCTGCGCGCCCACCGCGATGCCCAGCCGTTCCTGCGGCAGTTCTTCCATGAGATGGATGAAGCCGCGCCCCTCGCCGCCGAGGATATTGGTCATCGGCACACGCACATCGTTGAAGAACAGTTCGGACGTATCCGCCGAATGCTGGCCGATCTTGTCGAGATTGCGCCCGCGCTCGAACCCCTCGGTGCCGGCATCGACCAGCACCAGCGAGGTGCCCTTGGCGCCCTGCGCGGGATCGGTCTTGGCCACCACGATGACGACATCGGCGTTCTGGCCATTGGTGATGTAGGTCTTGGACCCGTTCACCACGAGGTGATTGCCGTCCTTGATCGCGGTGGTGCGGATGCCCTGCAGATCGCTGCCCGCGCCCGGTTCGGTCATCGCGATCGCCGAAATCACATCGCCCGAGACCATGCCGGGCAGGTATTTCGCCCGCTGTTCGTCGGTTCCGAGACGCTCGATGTAATTGGCAGTGATATCGTTCTGCAGCGTGAAACCGGCCGAGCTGCCGAGATAGGACAATTCCTCGCACAGCACGCAGTTGAAACCGAAATCGAGGCCGAGCCCGCCGTTCTCTTCCTTTACCGTGGGGCACAGCATGCCCGCCTCGCCCAGCGCCTTCCACGCCGAACGCGGGACGATGCCCTCTTCCTCGTGCTGGTCGAGATAGGGCGTCATGTGCTCGGCGAAGACCTTGCGCACGGTGTCGCGAAAGGCCTCGTGATCGTCGTTATAGGCGGTGCGATAGCTGGTATCGAGCATGGTCCGTCCTCCTCTCAGGCGTCGAGGAAGCCGGCAAGGCGCTGGCGGATGAGCACTTCGGCTTCCGCCATGATCCCGTCGATCAATTCCTTGCAGGTCGGGATGTCGTTGATCAGACCTGCCACCATGCCGCACGACCACGCGCCGGCATCCATGTCGCCTTCGGTCATGATCCGCGGATAGACGCCCGCGACTTCCTCGATGATGTCCTCGAACTTGAGGTCGTCGCCCAGCTTGCGTTCCTTTTCCAGCAGGCGTTCGACGGCATCATTGGTCATGACGCGCTCGGTGTTGCGCAGCGGGCGCATGACCAGCCGCGTGTCGAGTTCGCTCGCCGCGACGATCGCCTTTTTCACGTTCTCGTGCACCGGCGCTTCCTGGGTGGCGATGAAGCGCGTGCCCATGTTCATGCCTTCCGCGCCCATCGCCAGGCTGGCGACGAGGCTGCGCGCATCGGCCATGCCGCCGCTGGCGACGAAGGGAATGTCGAGTTCATCCGCTGCGCGCGGCAGCAGGATCATGTTGGGAATATCGTCTTCGCCCGGATGCCCGCCGCATTCGAAGCCGTCGACGCTGACCGCATCGCATCCGATCGACTGCGCCTTCAGGCTGTGCCGCACGCTGGTGCACTTGTGGATCACCTTGACCCCGGCGTCCTTGAAATAGGGCAGCACCTGCGCGGGATTGTTGCCCGCGGTCTCGACCGCCTTGACGCCGCCGTCGATGATCGCCTTGACCAGGCCGGGATAATCGGGCGCGTTCACCGTCGGCAGGAAGGTCAGGTTCACACCGAAGGGCTTGTCGGTCATATCCTTGCAGCGCGCGATCTCGTTCGCCAGCTTCTCGGGCGTACCCTGCGTCAATCCGGTGATGATGCCCAGCCCGCCCGCATTCGAAACCGCGGCCGCCATTTCCGCGAAACCGACATAATGCATGCCGCCCTGGATGATGGGGTGCTCGATGCCGAACATTTCGGTGATGCGGGTTTTCATGTGCTGTGCCTCTTCCCTTGGTTGCTTTTCGCAACGGGTATCGGCGCAAACGCGCTGAGTCTAGCGCTTCGCCACAGCTTCGAGAGCGGCCAGCAGGTCGGCCCCGCTCGCCGTAAGGGAAAGTCCGGTGCCCGCGCGTTCGGCCAGCCCTTCGCGCTCGAGGTCTTCGCCGGTCGGAGCCCGCATCACGCGGCCGTAGCGCCCGCCGTGATAGATCAGCGGGTCAGCCTCGCGCCGATCGAAATCGACGACTTCACCGAGGAAGATCGCATGGTCGCCGCCTTCATATTCGAAGCGCGCGCGGCAACCGAACCGAGCGGCATAACCCGCCAGCAGCGGGGCGCCCTCCGGCCCATCGACATCCTCGACCCCGGCGAACTTGCCATCGCCCGGGCGGGCGAACCGGTCGGACATCGCCTGCTGATCCGCCGCGAGGACGTGCACCGCCCAATTGTCGGCATCGCGAAAGACCGGGAGGCTGCCCGAGCGCAGCGACAGGCTCCACAGCACCATCGGCGGATCGAGGCTGACCGAATTGAAGCTGTTCGCTGTCAGCCCGTACGGCCGCCCTGCTTCGTCGCGCGCGGTCACAATAGTCACGCCGGTGACGAAGCTGCCGAGCGCATCGCGGAAAGCCTGGGGATCGAACATCGGCTTCCCAGCTAGTCGCGCCCCGGCATTTGGGCAACCATGGAGACGCGCAAAGCCCGTAGCTGCAAGAAAGCTACAGCGCGGGGGCGGGCAAAATTGCATCTGGCCTGCCTCAGGGGGTTCGCAGCGCGGGCGGTCTCTGCCATGCGCATCGGCCACCCTTACCAGCCAGGAATACCTTGCCGTGATGACCGATGCCGAACTCGCCGCCCACCTAGCCGAGGTTGCCGGAAAGATCCTGCTCGAAGTGCGCGGTAGCGGGGTCTTCCAGGGCAAGAGCCTGGGCAAGGCGGGCGACGAGACCGCCAATCAGTTCCTCGTCCATGCGCTACGCGAACAGCGGCCGAAAGACGGCCTGCTCAGCGAGGAAAGCAAGGACACCGACGAACGGCTGGCGAAGAGCCGCGTGTGGATCGTCGATCCGGTGGATGGCACGCGCGAATATGGCGAGGAGCGCGCCGACTGGGCCGTGCATGTCGCCCTATGCATCGACGGCAGGCCCGAAATCGGGGCCGTCGCCCTGCCCGGTCTTGGCCTGGTTCTGCGCACCGACACGCCTGCCGCGGTGCCCGACGCAGCCGGAACGCCTCGCATGGTGGTCAGCCGGACTCGGCCGGCAGCCGAGGCGGTCAGCGTGGCGGAAACGATCGGCGCCGAGCTGGTCGGCATGGGCAGCGCCGGGGCCAAGGCGATGGCCGTTGTTCGGGGCGAAGCGGAAATCTACCTGCACACCGGCGGCCAGTACGAATGGGACAGCGCCGCCCCCGCAGCGGTGGCGCTTGCGCATGGCCTGCATGCCAGCCGGATCGACGGCTCTCCGCTCACCTACAACCAGCGTGACACCTACATGCCTGACCTGCTTATCTGCCGGACCGAATGGGCCGACCGGGTGCTGGAAGAGGTCGCCCGGCTCGGCTGATCAGTCTTCTACCTGTGCCAGCAATTGCCGGGCGCGGGACAGGTGCGGGCGGTCGAGCATGCCGCCCTTCCAGCCGATCGTGCCGGCACCGGGATTGGCCTCGAACAGATCGACGATCTCGCGCGCTTCGGCCACTTCCTCATCGGAGGGAGTGAAGGCTTCGTTGATCACGGGCACCTGCGCCGGGTGGATCGCCAGCATGCCGCGATAGCCTTGACGGCGCACCTCGATCGCGCGCTTGCGCAGCGCCTGGAGATCGCGGAAATTGGTGTCGATCGTTTCTACCGGCACGACTTCGGCCGCCGCGGCGCCCAGCAGGCACAGGCTGCGTGCCAGCTTGTAGGTAAAGGCGAAATCGCCTTCGAAATCCTTGTTGCTCTGCGCGCCGAGCGAATCGGCCAGGTCTTCCGCGCCCCAGGTCATTGCCGCCAGGCGCGGCGCACCGCCGTAGTTGCCGGTAGTGAACATGGCTGCGGCGGTTTCGGTCACCAGTGCAATCACCGGGGTCGATCCGGTCGCGATCCCGTTCTCGTCTTCGAGCGGAGTGATGAGCCGGTCGAGTTCTTCGACATCGTGGCGGCCACGCGACTTGGGCAACATGATCCCGCCCGGCCGAGCGGGTATGACGGCGGCCAGATCGTCGGCGGCCCACGGCCCGTCGAGCGGGTTGATCCGCACCCACAGACGCGCGCGTTCGTCCTCGCTCTTGCCGGACAGGAATTCGGCGATGCTAGCGCGTGCACCTTCCTTGCCGCTTTCGACCACCGCATCCTCGAGATCGAAGATCACGATATCGGCGTCGCCTTCGGCGGCTTTCGCCATCTTTTTCACGCTGTCGCCGGGAGCGAACAGCCAGCTGCGCATGCGGATTCGGGTAGGCTGAATATCGGTCATCCGCGCGCTTGAGACGCAAAGCGGAGCGTTCGTCAAGCATGCCCTAGCGTATTTCCGTAAGCGTAAACTTTGCGATATGCACTGCGACGGAGAAGGAGGAGAGACCCATGGCAACCCAGCTAGAACCGGACATTCATGCCGATGAGGAGGCATTCCGCACCGAAGTGCAGCAATTCCTCGCGGCCAATTTCCCTGCCGAACTGAAAGGCAAGGCCAATGCGCTGGCCGGGGTCGACGGCCCGACCGACGAAACGCCTGCGCAGACAAAATGGCGCGAAGCCGTGGGCGGGCGCGGATGGGGCACCCCGACATGGCCGAAGGAATATGGCGGGGGCGGCCTGACTAAGGCGCAGGCCAAGATCGTCGAGCAAGAATTCGCCAAGGTCGGGGCCTACAACCCGATCGGCGGCATGGGCGTGATGATGTTCGGTCCGACGCTGCTGGAGTATGGCAGCGAGAAACAGAAGCAGGAGCATATCCCGCCGATCTGCCGCGGCGAGATCCGCTGGTGCCAGGGCTATAGCGAACCCAATGCCGGGTCCGATCTCGCCAATCTGCAGACCTTCGCCGAAGACCAGGGTGATCACTACATCGTCAACGGCCAGAAGACCTGGACCAGCGGCGGCCAGTGGGCGGACAAGTGCTTCGCCATCGTCCGCACCGACAAGAGCGACAAGCACCGCGGCATCAGCTTCATGCTGATCGACATGGATGCCCCCGGCGTGGAAGTGCGCCCGATCACCATGATCAGTGGCACCAGCCCGTTCTGCGAAACCTTCTTCAGCGACGTCAAGGTGCCGAAGGAAAATCTCGTTGGCGAGGAAGGCCAGGGCTGGACCATCGGCAAGCGCCTGCTCCAGCACGAGCGGACCAATATTTCGGGCGGCGGGCGGCTCGCCAGCATGATGGGGCGCAGCCTCGGCGAGATTGCCAAGCGCTACGGCAAGACCGATGCCGATGGCGAACTGGCCGACAAGGTCTTGCGCGACAAGATCGCCGACTTCGAAATCCGCTGGAACAGCTTCCTGCTCACTGCGCGCCGCGCGGTGGAGGAAAGCAAGGCGCAGGGCGGCGTGTCGGAAATCAGCTCGGTGCTCAAGAAGCTCGGCACCAAGCTGAGCCAGGAACGCAGCGAGTTGCTGATAGAGATCCGCGGCCTGCAAGGGCTCGGCTGGGAAGGCGACGAATTTACCGACGGCGAACTCGAAGCAGTGCGCGGCTGGCTCTTCGGCAAGGCCACCACGATTTACGGCGGCTCGACCGAAATCCAGAACAACATCATCGCCAAGCGTGTGCTCGGCATGCTCGACCACCAGTAAGATAGGGGAGCACAGACAATGGCAGTTCTCAACGAAGAACAGGAAATGCTGCGCGACATGGCGCGCGACTGGGCGACCAATGAAAGCCCCGTGGCCGAATTTCGCAAGGTCCGTGCGGCCGGCGAACCGCAGGCCTATAATACCGATGCCTATGCCACGATGGCGGAAATGGGCTGGGCCGGGGTGATCATCCCCGAAGCGCATGGCGGGTCCGATTTCGGCTTCATGTCGGCAGGCCTCGTGGTCGAGGAACTGGGCAAGACGCTGACCGCCAGCCCGCTGGTCGCGACGACGATCGCCGCGAGCGCGATCATCCTCGGCGGCAGCGACGAACAGAAGGCCAAGTGGCTGCCCAAACTCGCCAGCGGCGAAACCGTGGCGACGCTCGCGGTCGATGAAGGCGCGCATCACGATCCCTCCGCCATCGAAGCCAGCGTGTCGGGCGGCAAGCTGTCGGGCAAGAAGGCGTTCGTCCACGAAGCGCATGGCGCCGACCTGTTCGTGGTCGCGGCCACGGACGGGCTCTACCTGGTCGAAAAGGGTGACGGCGTCACGCTGACCACGCGCAAGCTGACCGACCAGCGCAGCCATGCCGATGTGGCGTTCGATGGCGCCGCGGCGGAAAAACTCGAAGGCGGCGGCGATACGCTGCTCGACGATGTGCTCGACCGGGCGCGCGTGCTGGCGGCTGCCGAAATGCTCGGCATGGCGCAGCAGGTGTTCGACACCACGCTCGATTATCTGAAGCAGCGCGTGCAGTTCAACCAGGTGCTCGCCACCTTCCAGTCGCTCCAGCACCGCATGGCCGACCTGTTCGCCGATCTGGCGCAGATGCGCTCGGCGGTGGAAGCCGGTCTGCAGGCGGTCGATGGCGGCTTCGGTGTGGCCCGCGCGGCCACGATCGCCAAGGCCGAAGCCAACCGCGTGCTGCACGTGATCAGCAACCAGGGCATCCAACTGCATGGCGGCATCGGCATGACCGATGAATACGACATCGGCTTCTACCTCAAGCGCGCGCGCGTGCTTGAGGCGAGCTGGGGATCGACGAGCTATCTCAAGGACCGGTTCGCCAAGTTGTCCAGCTATTGAGACCGGCGATTGAGCGACGCTAACGCCTCTTCGGGCGACACCGCAGGGGCGCTCCCGGACGACGATGTCTGGGGGCGCCACAGCGCCTTCATGGAAGCCAATCTCCGGCGCAACTACACTACCAACCTGACGCATGGCGTATTCGGAATGACGGGCTTTCGCCTGATCTACGCCCCCACGATCATTCCCGCCTACCTCTACCTGCTGACCGGCAGCGCCGCCGCAGTCGGCCTCGGCACCGCGCTGTTGCAGCTGGGCGGCACAGTATCGCCGATCCTGTCGGGGGCGCAGGTCGAAAGCCGCAAGCGTATCCTGCCCTATGCGATCACCGTGGGGTCGATGATGCGGGTGATGGTCCTCGTGCTGGCGATCGCGGCCTGGACGCTCGAAGGCACCGCATTGCTGGTGGTCACGCTCGCCAGTTTCCTGCTGCTCGGTTTCTTCAGCGGGGCGCAGCGGGTGGCGTTCCAGATGCTGATGGCCAAGCTGATCCCGATCGACCGGCGCGGCCGGCTCCAGGGCATACGCAACATGGTCGGCGGCCTCATTGCCGCCGTGCTCGCCTGGGTGGCGGGCCATTATTTCATCGAGCAGCAATGGCTGGGCAATGGCTATGCCACCACCTTCCTGCTGGCTTTCATCCTGACCTCGGTCGGGCTGTTCGTATTGCGGCTGGGGATCCGCGAACCCGATGCCCCGCGGCGGCGGCCCGCCATCCCGCTGCGCGAACGGATCGGCCAGTTCGGCGAACTGCTTCGCCACCGCGATTTCCGCGCGTTCCTGTGGGCGCATGGCCTCGCCGCGATCGCGCGCGTCGGCCTGCCCTTCTGGACGCTCTATGTCGGCGACCGGCTGGGCCTCGACGGCGCGCTGATCGGGACGCTGAGCTTCGCCTTCCTCGCGGCCGACACGATGTCGAACCTCGTCTGGGGCTCGCTGGGAGACCGCTTCGGTTTCCGCGCGGTCTATCTCGGCGCGCTGATCAGCAGCCTGGTGGGCATGCTGCTGCTCGTGCTGGGCGAAGGCTGGCTGGTCTATGCCAGCTTCGTCTTCCTCGGCTTCGGGTTTTCGGGCTGGATGATGGCCGCGGTCACACTGGTGCTCGAATTCGGCGAGCATGAGGACATTCCCATGCGACTGGCGCTGACGACCACGGTCGAGGGCGGCGTGTCCTCGGTCGGCCCGATCCTCGTCGGGTTGAGCATCGCGGCACTGGGCTATGCCCCGCTGATCGTTGCCGCCTTCGCTTCGCTGCTGGCCAGCCTCGCGCTGATGCTGTGGCGCGTGCGCGAACCGCGCACCTCAGCGTGACGGTGCCAGTACGCCTTCCGACATGACCGACAGATAGGTCTCGATCGCTTTTTCCGGTTGTTCGAAACGCGCCGCCCAGTGCCGCGCTTCATAGGCTGAGTTGACCGTCGACATGATCACCTGGCCCGCCACCAGTGGATCGATCGGACGCACCGAACCATCGGCAATCCCGTCGATCAGCATGCCGGCAAAGCGGCGGGCCAGCCGGTTCGACCGCGTGACGACGCCGCTCTTGTGTTCGGTATCCAGCGCCTGCAGCGCCGTGGTGCGCAGCAGCGGCGTGCGGTCGAAGAACTGCAGGTCGACCAGCTCCGCCAGCACGCTCGACAGGCGCTTCCAGTAATCGGTGCCGATATCGCGGCCCGCGATCTGCACGGTGGAAAGCCGGTCGTAGCTCTGCTGGAAACAGGCCAGTACCAGATCGTCCTTGGCCTCGTGGTGGTGGTAGAAACTGCCCTTGGTGACATTCAGACTTTCGGCGATGCGGTTGACCGAGGCGCCGCGATAGCCGCGCTCGTTGATCATCACGGTCGCGGCGCGCAGGAAGGCCTCGTTCTGCGTCGCATCGTCGTCTTCCCCCGTCCGCCAGCCGCCCGTCAGCGGTTCGGGTTCGAACCGGCCGCGCTGCGCCGGCAGGCCGTGCGCCAGGACGTCGAACAGCCGTTCCTCGATGCGCGCGAAATCGAGCACCGAATAGCGGATCGACCACACCGGCCACCACATCACCGCTTCGAGCAGGATATGCGCGCGCGCCGAAAACAGCGCGCGTTCGGCGTTGTCGTGCCATTCGCCGAAGAAACGCCGCACCAGATCGACCACGCGCAGGTAATGCGCCATCAGCGGATCCTGCACTTCGGGATCGAGCGTGCGGATTTCCGACAGCGCCACCGTCAGACCGCGTTCGCCCGCGCGGATACGCTTCCTCAGCTCGACATGCGCAGCGATGAAATGGCGCAGCCGCGCGGCGGGATCGGCCTGCGACAGCGCATCGCGCGCAATGTCTTCCATCAACGTCAGCGTCTGGTCGTATACGGCAACGACCAGCTGTTCCTTGCGCGGGAAGTAATAGGTGACGCTGGTGGCGTTGAGCCCGATTGCGCGCGCCACTTCGGCCAGCGTGGTCGCCTGGACCCCGACCTCGTTTATCAACACCGCCGCGGCATGGACGATCGCTTCGCGCTTCTCGCCGAACTTGCGGGTCGCCGCTGGCCGGATCATGCGAAGAATGCACCCAGATCCTTCTTGAGGATCTTGCCGTTGGCATTGCGCGGCAGCGTGTCCTGCACGAAGGCGATGCGCACCGGCACCTTGAACTTGGCAAGACGCGCGGCGACCCATTCGCGCAATTCGTCCTCGGTAGCGGACATGCCGGGGGCGAGGTGCACGACCGCCGCGGGTTCTTCGCCCAGTGTCGGATGCGCGATCGCCACCAGCGCGGCATCGGTCACCGCGGGGTGATCGTAGAGCACGTTCTCGACTTCGGAGGAGTAGATGTTTTCGCCCCCGCGGATGATCATGTCTTTGGCCCGGTCGACGATGTAGCACCAGCCTTCCTCGTCCAGCCGCGCCAGATCGCCCGTGCGGACCCAGCCATCGACGAATGTCTCGGCGGTCGCCTCGGGCCGGTTCCAGTAGCCCTTCACCACCATCGGACCGCGCGCCCACAGCTCGCCCACTTCGCCCACCGGCAGTTCGGTAACGCCGTCATCTCCCACGATCTTGAGATCGGCCACCGCGACGGGCGGGCCGCAGCTGTCGGGCCGGTTGAGGTAATCCTCGCTCGAATGGCCGGTCACCGTGGCCATGGTCTCGGTCATGCCCCAGCCATTGGCCGGCAGCGCGCCGAATTCCTCGTGGATCTTGCGGACCAGTTCGGGGGCCGCCGGAGCGCCGCCATAAGCCACCGCCTCGAGGCTGGAGAGGTCGTAATTCGCGCGTTCGGGATGCTCGAGCAATTGCCAGGCGATTGTCGGAACGCCGCCGGTCAGATTGACCTTCTCCCGCTCGATCAACTGGAACGCCTTAACCGGGTCCCATTTGTGCATGAACACCATGGTGTGCCCGGACACGACATAGCCCATCAGGCCCGCCGAACAGGCGGTGACGTGAAACAGCGGAATGACGGTCAGGCCGACCTTCTGCACCGGCGCCGGCGGTTCCTCGCCGCGGCGCAGGAAGGCGATCGCCCCATTGTATGCACTCGACATGATGTTGGTGCACAGATTGCGATGCGTACCGAGCGCGCCCTTGGGCTGGCCGGTGGTGCCGCTGGTGTAGAAGATCGTCGCTTCGTCTTCGGGATCGATGTCCACCTGGGGCAGCGCGGCGGAAGGAAGCGCTGCATAATCCTTGGGCGTTCCGAGGAGGTCTTCAAGCTGCTCCGCCCCTTCCAGTGGCGCATCGCTGCGCGATACGAGAGCATGTTCAAGATCGGGCAGCTCGCCGCGGTGCGGGGCGATACGCTCCCAGCGTTCGGCGTCGCACACCAGCAGCTTGGCGCCCGAATTAGCGAGGCCGAAAGCGAGCTCGGGGCCCGTCCACCAGGCATTGAGCGGCACGCAGATCGCGCCGATCGTGGTCGCGGCGAAAAACGCGACCGGCCATTCGGGCAGATTGCGCATCGCCAGCGCCACGCGGTCGCCCTTCGCCACGCCGCGCTCGCGAAGTTCGGCAGCCATTCGCGCGACTGCGCGGAACCACGCTTCATAAGTGACGCGCTCGTCCTCGTAGATGGCGAACAGCCGGTCCCCGTGGGTGCGTGCGGCCATCGCCACCTGGCGCATGTTGGTGGGCGCGTGCTTCCACACGCGGGTGGGCACGCCGCGAATGTCGATCGTCTCCATTTCGAAGCGTTCGCCCGGTGCGGTGAGGCGGTCGCGGCATTCGGCCCGCGACATGGCCGGCCAGCCGGCCGGTGGCACGAATCCGATTTCGTGCGCGAGATTATTCATGGCTCTCCCCTTCCCGCCTCTGTGGGCGAGTCTCCAACTCTCTCAAACAATCGGTCTAACCCCGCGGGGCCGCGTCGCGCAAGTCGCCTTCGAAGCAAAGGTATGAGGGTGGCAAGAACAGATGAAATCGCTATTCAGGCAAAACCGAAGCATAGGTATGTGCGGAGAGGAGATCAGGATGTTCGATCTGGCAGATGCCGGAGAGCTGGGATTCGACGCTGACAGGCTGGCGCGAATCGCGCCTTTCCTCAGCGACGCCTATATTGCGAACGGGCGTCTGCCCAATGCGCAGCTGGTGGTCGCGCGCGATAGCCGGCCGGTCCATTACACCAGTCTCGGCAAAATGGGCGACGACGGGCGCGAACTGCGCGACGACGCGCTGTTCCGCATCGCCAGCATGACCAAGCCGGTCGCTTCGGTGGCCTTCATGCAGCTGGTCGAACAGTGCAAGGTCGCGCTTGAGGAACCGGTCACGCG
>Ga0098069_100302_pt1 | contig 24661 bp, 21 predicted proteins | sample 27_taG_FD_92584 | JGI IMG/M metagenome (GOLD analysis project Ga0098069, IMG submission 92584) | Marine viral communities from Cariaco Basin, Caribbean Sea - 27_WHOI_OMZ | ecosystem: Environmental > Aquatic > Marine > Oceanic | place: Caribbean Sea: Cariaco Basin | collected 2014-11-09
AAAGACTTCGCAATTGTTCACGCTCTATATTACGTATAGTAATACTATCCAGACGGCCGTCTATAAGTTTCCGACTAATGAGCTGAGTGTCCATCCTGTCATTTTTGGTGTATTGCTCCTTTCTCTTACGGTGTGTATCAGCGCTTCCGAACTCAGGGCGAACTTGTTCCAATAATTAAAATATTGAAATTATAAAAAATCTAAAATTGATATTACTGATAGCTGTTTTTGGCGTATTTAGCACCACAATAACTGCTCAGGATAGGTCGGCCAAAGAAAGAAACAAAGCCGACAAGGAGATGAGAAAGGAAGTTAAGAAAGCTGATAAAGAAAGAGAAAAATACTTTAAAGAACAAGCTAAAGCCGAGGCTGAATGGCACCGTGAACGCATGAAAGAAATGGCCGAATTTGACAGGGAACTTGCTAAAGCTGATGAAGAAAGATTTCGGGAAATGATGAAAGAGGAACGGGAATTCTATCGGGAGAGAGCAAAAGAAGCAGCAGAATACGAACGGGAAATGAGAAAATCTGAAGATGAGTATTATCGTGAACTTGCGAAAGAAGAGGCGGAATGGTATCGGGAACGTGAAAAAGAAATAGCCGAAAGAGAACGGGAAATGATGAAAGCCGACTTTGAATTCGACAGGGAATACGCCCAGAAAGAAGCCGAATGGCACCGTGAAAGAGCTCAAAAGGCTGCAGAGCGTGAACGAAAATTTATGAAATCGCGAAGGAAAGACCCAAAGTTTTAAACATAAATACCCCTGAAAGCTTCGTGATTTTCAGGGGTATTTATTAATATTTAATAATTGAGATAAGCAATCATACCCCAACTAGTTGACTACATCCTGCGTTTCAACTCCAAAAACTTTTTCTCAAAAGCTTCAGGTTCCTGGTACCGGTCTTTTTTGACTTCGAAAAAACGAAGTTCTGACTGAATAAACCGGTTGCTGACCGCCCCATCTTTTATATGCCGCCGCAACTGACGTTCAAAAGTCACCCGCCACAACTTTCCGGGACCATATAATAATTGCATTTCCGCAGAAACTGATTTTCCATCACAAGTAGTCACTTTAAGTCTTACATCTCAAAGAAATAGTTTAAACCCTCCATTTATTACAAAACCGTCTACAGGAGCATAGATATCCCTGAATTGTGGATTACTCACAGAACCGGTGAAAATAGAATCAAATCTGGTTTGCCTGGTGTCGGTGAAATTTTCAAAATTCAGGAAAATAGAAAAGTCCTCCCAAAGTTTCTCCATCATCAGCCCAAAGATCCAGTAAGATTGTCCGGTGGCCCCATCGCTTAATTGTTGTTCGCTAAAATAATAGCCCTCCAATCCGATTTTTAAACTTTCTTCAAGTTCATACATTAAAACATTATTTAACCTGTGTTTGGAGACCAATGGCATAAATGTTTCCATTCCATTTTCTGTTCTGGTTACATCGGCAAAAGTATAGCCGGTAAATAGTTTAAAATCCTTGTAACCCAGTTTTAGGTTTGCTTCCAAACCTTTGCTTTCCACATAGCCCTTAGGTTGCAAATATTCGTACATACCTCCGGAAGGTTGCAGGATGATGGGATTATCAATTTTAGTATAAAAGAACAACGTATTGCTGGTAAAATCTATCAGATCAAAAAGTTCAGTGCGATAGTTAATATCAAAATTTCCTCCCAGGGAGTTCTCTGCTTCAATAGTGGAAACATCAATAGGCAATACATTTCTAAACTGAAGCCTTTCGGCATCTTCTGTGAAAACAGAAGGAGCTTTATACCCCAGGCCACCACCAATCCTGCTGGTAATAGCGTCCGATATATTAAACATTGCTGAAATTCGGGGTAACACAAACCAGCCGTATTCATTCTGATAATCGGTTCTCAGTCCCGATTCAAGCTGAAAAAAATCACTGGCTTTCCAGTTATTCTGAAGAAAAACCCCATAAGTATAATGCTCATAATCCACTACAGGAAGATCATAGAGCTGATCCTGGTCAAAACGATCTACCCATAAGTTAACTCCGGCAATCCATTCGGAAATTGTACTCCCCATATTGAAGGAAATCTCATTATAAGAGGCCAACTGATTTCCGGCGAATTTAAAATCTCCGGTTTCCAGACTACGATCAAAGAGACTAAGACTATGTTTAAAGTTTAATCGCTTGTTGTCGCTCCAATTATGTTCGAGTCCGGCCTGCAGGGTATATCTTTTTGTTTTATTTCTTTCAAAATAAGGATCAGTTACGGGCTCCCCGTTTAACCAATCAATATCACCTCCGGTACGTTCTTCCATGGTGGCATTCACCCCCACATCCATTTTCGTGTTCCCGGTGAATTCATAAAATATTCTTGGGTTAAGAGTGAAACGATTGAATTCAGGGATAGCCGTTAGTCCTATGCCAGCAGGGTCATACGGGCTTCCCATGTTATAGGACGCAAATACCGTGGTACCGAGTTTACCATAGTCTTCAGAATAAAATCCGCTGAGGTCCAATCCCAGGGCTGAAGTTCCGTTCAGCATAAAGTTTAATTCCCGTTCTTCCCCCGGAGTTTTGGAAATAAGGTTCACCAGCCCCGCGATGGCGCCCCCGCCGTAAAGCGTAGATGAAGAACCTTTAATCACCTCTACCTGTTGTAAATCCAGGGGCACGATTTGAAGTAAACTAAGTCCTCCGGAAAACCCGGAATATAAAGGATAGCCATCCTTGAGCAGTTGAGTATACTTCCCATCCAGCCCCTGAATACGAATACTCGAATTATAAGAGGTAGCTGAGGTTTGCTGGGTTTGAATTCCTGTCGTCTCATTGAGTAACATTCTAATATCACCGGGTTTCATATTACCTTTTTCTGCCAACTCCTCTCCCGAAATCACCTCTACCCGGGTGGGTAAATCTGCAATAGTTCTCCGGGAACGGGTAGACCTAATGAGTACTTCCTCCATTTCTTCACCTGAAGGCTCCAGGTATATTTGAGGCACTTCAGTAGAGGTTCTGGGGAATGTCAGGGAAATTTCTTCAGACTCGAATCCTAAAAAACTAAATTCAATAATTTGGTTCCCATCCGGTATGTTTTCCAATCGTATTTTTCCATCAATATCAGCCGTAGCCCCGATATCAGTTCCTTTAACAATAGCATTAGCTCCTAAAAGCGGAGTTTTGTCTTCGTTATTGTAGATTACAGCTTCAAGAGAGTTTTGTGCATGAACACCAAGTGCGATAAAACATACCGCAATACTTAAAAATATGTTTTTCATTGTATTTTTTATTTATTGATCAAATAGAATAATTCAGCAGGTAGAAAAACCTCGCGGTGGCTGCCATAATCGATCAATAAATTCCCTCTCAGAAAAGGAGAAGTAAGATTTAATATGTGTTCTGGGATCATTGGGGAAAATTTCAGGTTCCTCCTGGGAAGCAGAGAAAGAGATCACAAATCCCGGACAGGCCCCACAGCTCATAAAAGGAGAGCACAGCTTAGAATCTTCATGATCATTTTCAGTTTCTTTGTTGGTATTTTACTCATGAGAATCTTCACAGGAACTAATACTACAACAGGGAAATCCCGAAAGCAGCATACCTATTACGCCGAAAATGACCACCAAAATTTTCATGCTTCAAAAGTAAGGATAATCTAATTTAAGCCAAATTGAAATCAAATCAATCTCTCACCGACTTCATCCTGGATCTCAACTCCAGGAACTTCTTCTCAAATGGCTCTCTCTTAAAAAACTCCTCTTTCCCGACTTCAAAGTCCACCAACCGCCTCCTGATAAAACCCTCACTGATGCTAATATCTCGCATCATGATCTTCATCTGTTCGGTGATTTTCTCCTTCCAGGGATCCTTTAACCCACTATACCGACAGAATCGGATAAACAAATTCTCCTGGAAATCCATTACCCAGGTCACCACCGTCAAATCTATAACTTTCGACACAGGTCCCATTCGGGCACCATTATAAAAATAACCCGAGGAGAAGTCCAACATATCATCAGCAATCTCTTCGGCATCAAAATAATCATATCGGGCGGTCTCTCTTAAAGGAGGTTCATATAATGCCATCATTTCTATTTTCTACAAAAATAAAAACTGGTAATTTAAAAGTCTACATGAATTTGGATAATTTCCTGCATATCGGAATAAATCCAATTTATTTATAGGTTTTCAACCTTAAGAAATAATCTCACTTTTCCTTCTTTTGCAAAGCCCTACGATCCGCCGATTTCATCAATTCTCCCAAAAGACGAAATGGGATTTATTTATGATTTTATTCTTAAACAGAACTTTAGTTTTCTTAAAAATTGAGTATTTAAGAAAAATTATTTGGTCAAGTAGAGTAGACCTATAATTTTCTGTCTAGATCCGTAAGATCAACAGCCGTGAACTCAAAAATTAAATATTATGGAATTTTATTATACAATAATAGGTTTAATCGCTGTGGCCATTGCCGGTCTTGCGTTATACAGCTTAGTAAAATTAACCAGACGCCATTCGCGGGATGATTCTTAAACACATACAGATTCCTTTTACTTTCCGACTTCCATTTGCCTTAATCAGTTTGAAGGTTTCCAGGTGTTCCTCGTACTTTGTTTTAAACTGAACCCGGACAAGATCACCGTTTTCGGTTTGTTGGAATAAATTGAAATAGAATTTTCGTTTTCAGCCGGCGGGAACATATCTTGGATATTCACATTTGCCTGGCAACTCTGCTCTGTGGTTAATTTCATTATGGTAGGGAGATTCTTCTCATAAAAACTTTCTACAACAATTTTAGCGGTTTCTGTATAGGATTTCTTCTCATCGGCACTGGCTAACTGACATCAACAAGATCCTTTCATAGTTATCTCAATTAGGATAATTAATAAAGCGTTTTTTAATTTTAAGTTTTATATCGCGTTCGCCTTGCTTTTCTTTTAGGTCTACGACTACAATTTTATCTTCAGCAATAGAGAATTTGGGCAGTACATAAACAAATCGCCTCTTTTCCCCCTGAGGAATTATTTCCGGTTCCCGGTATTTATAGATAGGTGAAATCGGCAGCTTCTGGATTGATTTCTTCCTACCCTGTTTCCTGGATTCAACAGAAATATTCAAAAAGGCCGGTTCAAAATCTATGGGAGAATTATTATTGATTTCCAGTACAAAGAACAATTTTGAATTATGGAATACTATATTTTCAACCTTCAACTCCACCCCATCTTTCCGTTTCCTCAGGTTGCCAGTTCTCTGTTTGCTTTTTAATAAATGTGAACTAAAATCCTGATAATAGGTTTCTTTATCTGCTACTACTTTTTCAGCTTTAGAGTCTGAAATGAGTGCAAGATCACCATTGAGTTTCTCAGAAATATCTGGATTCTCATTCCCGATTTTGCCGCCTTCGGCTATAAAATAATTTATCTTTTCAAGTTCCTCGGAGTACTTTACAATATACGAAAAAATGGAACCGGTTGTGCTGATAACCAGCAAATTACTTGCTTCTCCCGGGATGGCCTGCAGCAATCCTAGGGGTTGTTCTTCCTCCCTGTTATAGGTAAAAACAAAATTCTCTGAGCCTGTTATTCCCTGCCGTATTGGTTCCGGGAAAATCAGGGCTACATTCATTTTATCATTTGCATAGATTGTATCTAATTCTAATATGTCTTCCTGGGCCATTACCTTTACGAAAGCGGCCATTACAAATACGAAAATTAAGATTTGCTTTTTCATAATCTTTATTGCTTTTAGTTTGTTTTTAAAATGAGTTTATAATTATTGGTGACCTGCACCCTGATATTCTTATTGTTTCGCTGAAATAATTGCTTAAGCCCCCCTACCTGGGGTACTCCTGCAACATTTATATCCTGAATAATATCACCTATCACTTCTTTACTGGCATCTGCACGAATATTATTTTCCACATAGATTCCTTCACTGCCATCCTGAAGGTCATAGGCTTTTAATTTTACCGGATAATGAGCTATGTTTTCAATTTCAATTAGAGCCCTGTTCGGTTGAAAACTGATAAATCCATAGACAGGGGTATTGGTAGGGAAATTGATATTATTGATTAAAGCATTCTCTGTCAACCTCATTTTTAAACGGTAGCCTGCTTGCACCACCTGATCCCCATCTACTTCAACCAGGATATCATCATCAGAATAAGTTTTCGGATTCTGAATTTCCACTTCTGGAGCGGTAGCATAAAATAATTGATGGGCTAGACCCATTTCCTTTGGATTGGGAGAGGCTTCTGGTGGTGGAGTATCATTAGTTTCTTCGTAAAATTCCGTGTCCCAGATTCCCTCTTCGTATTCATTTTGAAAGCCATATTCAGCATAATTGCTGCTACTGTGTTGATAGATACTATCTAAGATCCTTCCCTTCTCCCGCTGCGGAAATTCAGGATCATAATATCCCATAGAATCAAGGTGCTTTTCATCATAAATACTTGGGGTGGTAGTTTCCCTCACTTCCTTTAAAGCATTTACCGCATCAAGCTTGGATTTAAAATCTTCCTGCTCCTGCTGAAGTTCAGGCACAAGGGTGCTTTTTAGCTCAGACGATTCTTCCCTATCTCCGTCAAAGATCAGCATGCTGTAGGCCACTATAAATAATACAATGGTGGCCAGTACAGCCCCAAAGACAACTTTCTTCTTTTCAATTTTCATCATTCAGTTTTTTTAAGGTGTTTTCGAAATAATTGGTGATCAACAATCCGTGGGTATTGTTAGGAAAGTTCCGGTCTACGTTTATTAAATTCCCGGAGGTAATGAGTTCATACCGGTCCACTATTTTTCCCCGGTTAATTTCAAAGACCGTCCTGGTCTTAAAATTGTATGGCTCCGTTTCAATATTAACTTCCGATTCAATGCTTATTACTTTCTGTACAAGTGAATACTGTAACAGCCTGTTATAAACCCCATCGGCCTTCTTCTGCCTGTAAACGTTATCTACAGAACTGTTGCCAAGCCAGAGCGCTTTTTCGAGGTTACGCTCATAATTGGTAGCATCAATATCATAGAAGTAGGTGTGAAATAGTTCCAGATGAGCCAGGGCTTCTACTTCCAGGTTCTCCTTTTGAGTAACCCATTTTAAAGGAATTACACTGCCATCGGTGTTTATTGCAAAAGAGTTATTCAAAGCAGAGCGATGAATATCAAAAACCATCCATCCAAAGAAAAGGCTGGAAATAACTGCTCCACAAACGGCAGTTAGCACTATAAACCGGTTGATCTTTAAGACCGAGTAAATATTCCTGTAAGGTGTTTTCATTTGTTAAATATTAATGTTTGAATAATTCATATAATTCGTTGGATAGCTAATGGTATTTCTGTCATTAACCGGTAAAAAGTCTTATGGTAAATGAGGTAGCCCGGGAGTAAAGCTTAAACTTCAGAAATACAATAAAGGCGATAGATCCTGCTTCTACTATAATCCGTATAATATTATTATCGGTAGCGGTACCCAGCAGGTTCGACCAGAAGTTGGTATTGATCTCAGCATATAAATTATTGACAAAAACATTCACTAGGAAAAATGCCGGTACAAGCATATAAACAGCAGCATATAACCTAAAGAAGTTATAGGCCATATCCCGGAACTTCTCAAATACTGCAAGGCTAATCACCAGAGGAAAGAAAGCCTGCATAATGCCCAAAAGAAAAAAACGTTCTGCCAGGAAAAGTGGATATATAAACAAGTCTATTACCCATAAAAATAAGCCTACAACAAAAGAAATTACTTTTACCGGGTAGAGTGGCGTCACCAGTGCCTCATATAACAAAGCCAAGGCTTTTTTAGCTATTTCCATTGCGCTAACTTCCTGTTCAATATCTATATCCTGAAGCTGAAGCGTAATAAGGGCCGGAGCCGTATCTTTATATTCCGTTTCAATACTCACCAATATTCCGTCAAAAACATTTAGAATTTGGGTGGAGAAAATAACAAGGAGTACAATAGCAAAATTTTTTGCCAACTCCCCGGGACTCAATCCCCAGGTATATCCATCTTTATCGGCTACCCCTTCATTGTATTTTTTCAGAATATTAACCAGGAACAGCATCACGGCCAGTGACTTCATTCCTACAATTGTATACTGAGAGAATTCACTGCTTTTGATCGTTTGGAAAACCGTGTCTACATACTCCAAACCAATTCCTAAAAATATACCCTCGATCATCTTTAATAATTTAAAATCCTGTTATTGATCTTATCCTGCATCTCCCTGAAGGAAATAATGTCATTATAGCGTTTGGTTTTAAGGGTAATCTCGGCCACCATTTCCCGGGATTGAAGTTCTCTTTCTCGAAGTACCTGTGCCCTCTCGGCATCACTCATTTTAAAATAATCACTGGTTAGGATCTTATCGATAAAGTCAAGATCTTCCAGAGAGTTTTCCATAATGGCGTTAAAGGAATCCGAGATCCGGGTTACCTCCTCCTGCTTGATATAAGGGGAATTCAGTATCTCCCTAAGGTCATCCCGAACAGTTTCAAAGAGGATCTGGTTATTGCGTGCAAGTGCCCTAACCGCATTTAGCTGCTTTATTACATTGTTCACCCGTTCGATATTCTCTTTTTGGGTTTTGAGAAATTCTACTGTTTTTAATAGCTGGGTAGTCTGCTTTGCTGATTCTATTAAAGATTTAGCGAGACTAATAAAATTGGTGTTGTCATACACCGGCATCCCCTGGCTCACAGCAGGTGTGTGTACAGTAAAAAAAAGGAAGCCAATAAGCATCATTGTTTTGATTCGGTTTTTCATGATTTTATGTTTTAGAGGTGAATTCCTGAATTGCTTTTTCCATATCTCCATGTGTTTCGTAGAGCTGCATAATGACATCGTTCTCTGCTCCGTCGGTGAGATATGCCGCGTACACCTCTTTGGGGACTTCAAGACGAAAGACATTGCTCTGTTTTCCTATCTTGATAAATATTTCGGTGTATTTCCGTTCCCCGATGAAGTTGTTTTTAATTGATTTTAGTTGATTTAAATCGTGACTGGAGAGGTTTAACCTTTTTTGAAGATCATCATAGCCTTTTTCGTTGTGGAGGCTGTAGATCACTTGTGTGTTGTCCAAAATGCTGGCAGAAGTGGAATTGCCTGGTAGCTGGTTTATAGACTGAAGAATGATCCCAATTGCACCATTCTGTTTCCTGATGGCCTGGTAATAAAATTCCACACTCTCCAGGACATTTTCAAACTTTAGCTGTTTGGCAAACTCATCAAATAAGATTATCCCCTTCTCCGCCCGGTTTTTCCAGATGGTCCTTTGTATAGAAGATTTGATGAGCTTCAGCATTACCGATAGGATCTCCTTATTATCCTTTACTTCATCCAATTCAAATACAATAAGCCGCTTATCTTCAATCTTGTAAGTTTGGTCCTCTCCGACTTCAAATAGAAAACTGTAGATTCCTTCTCCTACATATTCCGACATAATGTGAAGGAAATTATTGATGTTGAAGTAATCCGGATGGATCTTAAGATCCTCCAGAAGATCGACCCGGTGTCTCTCAACATAGCGGTAGAAGCTTTGGAGGGAATAGTTACCATTTACATTTAGGTAATAATCGCGCAGGATCCTTTTTATCGAAACAGCCTGGGCTTTTGTTACCTTGAAATCTGAAGCAAATAATTCAAACAAAAACTCCGAAAGATCCTCAAGCCATTCCGCACTGAGGTCTTCGTTGCTATTTATATAAAACGGGTTAATGCCCAGGGATTTTCCGCTTTCGTAGCGCAAAATGGTATAATCCTTCGGGTAAAGCTTTGCAAATTTGGTATAGGATCCCCCCAGGTCAATGATCACTAAGCGAACACCACCTTCAAAATATTGCCTTAGGATATTGTTGGCCAGAAATGATTTGCCTTCTCCTGTAGGGGCGAAGATGGCAAAGTTCCTGGCCTTAATTCTTTTTTTACGTTCATCCCAAACATCCTTTAATACCGGGATGTTATATTCTCTGTCATTAAAAATTATCCCTTTAGGATCTGATTTGTAGTTGGTGTTATTAATAAGCAGACATAGGGCGTGTTTTAGATCGGTAACATACAGGTCTTCGTTAGAGATATTAGAGGAAAAGCAGAAGTAGCTATTCAAAAAATAATTTTTTCGCTCCTCCCCTTTAGGATAATAGGGAACGATATCAAGCAGCTTAAATTCTGTTTTAATCCTCGCGGCGATTGAAGAAAGATTTGCCCGGTCTTTATCCCAATAGATCACATTGTAATGCCCACGGATAATCCTGGAGGTATCGTCATTATTCACCTGGTTCAGGATATGCTGAATTTTATTCAGCCCCACTTTATTCTGAGAACCAAAACTTGAACTCTTATTTAGTTCTTCTATCCTTAAATCAAGAAGCTTTCTCCATTTTTGTCGATCATCCAGATAGATGATATGGTTTACAATGTGGTTTTCCTTTAAGTTAAGTCCCAGCCCATCTACGAAACCCTGGTGGAACACAAAATCGTCTGAAGTAAACCTGTCGTTTGTTTTACTGCTTTGCACACTTTCCCCAAAACACAGTTCACTGTTTACCGCGAGTACATCAAAATGATTGTCCCCTATACTGATGTTATCTTTACCCAATAAAATATTGGTATCAAAGTCCTCCTGAAAGCCATTAAAGTATCCTGTGGTGAGCCAATGTAGTTTCTCCTCTCCAAGAGGAAAAAGTTCTATTTTTCGGCTGTTGTTTAAGAAAGACACCGCATCGTTTACAGCATTTTGAAAACTCTTAATATTTTCATCCAAATTCCCTGGAATATTCCTGTCTATTTTTTTGAAGGGATTAACATATTTGGGATTATTCAAAGACTTGTTCTTTGTATGAATAAAAAACAGATAACTCCGGTGCTCTAAATATTCCCTGTCTTTGAAATAAGAATGAGTAGCTTTTTCCAGGAATGTACTGCTGGGAAGTTCTTCTGCTGAATAATTTTTCTTTAGATAAATATCCTGCTTATGAACTACCGTCCCTGTAGGGAGGGACTTAAGCGACTGAAACCAAATACCATGGAGCTCCTCGTAATCATTATCTGATAAGCTATAGATCTCCGGAAGTACCACTTCAAAAGCCAACACCACATTCCCATTCCCTGCAAAGATGGTATTGTCCTGAATATCGGCTATGGGCGGCGAGTATGAAAGATTAATCTTGCTCATAATGAAGATGGGTTGATCTTTTGGCGGTAATAGTCTCTGGAAAGACTTTTGAAAACTGGAAGACCTGCGGGTTTCTGGTAAATCTGGTTAAACAGATATACAGGATACAGTTGTAAATAAATACAGTAGTAACCGCTCCAAAACTGAAAGAGAAGATAATTACCAGCAGCGATCCTACTACTGAAATCATCATTAGCGCGAAGAGCGATACGGGCAAACCCCATATCATTGCCCTTTTCCTTATGTTTCTATAGACTTCGAAGCGCTTCATTAGACTACAATTCCTATGAGATACGTAAAGATGCCTACAACAGCTCCTGCAATAAGCACGAAGACTAGTACGCGGGTTATCCCCTTCTTTAAATCGGCATTTTCACCAAAGAAGTGGCCGGCATTAAAAAGGAATCCCACTAGAAAAATAACTCCCAGGATAATGGGGAAAATAGTCCGGATGGTATCGGCTATTTCGTTAACAGAATTTTCAATTCCACCAATCTGTGCAAATAGAGGAAAAGTAATCAGCGATAAAATGATGGTAGGGTAGATTGATTTTTTCATAATTATGAGGTTTTAAAAACGATAAATTGTTCCTCATAAAATTATTTGAAAATCATTGCTATTTCATTGTATTACAGCAATTTGTGAATAAAATAAAATTTGAAATTCATTGTTTTATTTTGATTTCAAATGAGATCAAAATTTATTTAAATCCGTTACGGACTTGTTGATAACTTTGAAAGTAGGTAAAAAATTAGAGGGTAAAAACGTCAGATTTATAATTTTTCGGATCTGAAATTATTTAAATATGTATTGGGAGAATAACCAGAAATTTATTATTTTCTTTTATCAGTAGTTTTTTCATCAAAGGAAATCAAGTTGAAAAGCTGGCGCATTCTACTCCTTACCCTAGACCCATAGCGCTCTTCCAATTCACCTGCATTAAGATTGGTCGTTGCATGAGTTTTTACTTTATGATTCAAAAATAATTCATAACGGGAAAGGAGTATTTCTCCCAGGACATTACAATCCTTTCCGTAGAACCTTCCTACAGGCTCAACCCCAAGATCATCAAAGCATAGATAACTACTGTTTCCATAATCCTCAATTGTTTTATAGCCCAGATGATGAAAAGCAAATGCTATATTTCTACAGGGAATCACCTGATAGTCTTTCTGATACGGCACAAGATATCTTAAGAGTTTAAGAAAACTTGTCTTTCCACAACCAACTGGACCCGTTAGTAATATTCCCTTTGCAGGATCAATTCCAAATTTTTCACATTTTTCATTATCTGCAATAATATAATTACAAAGCTTGAAAAGTAGAGGTTCATCTTCTTTATACAGTTGAAATCCTTGACCAAACAGCATTTTTCCTTTTGCTTGTAGGTACTCGAGCATTAATGGGAAATCATATAAAACTTCTTTCCCTTTAAATTTTCCGATTTTGTATACTACCCCGCCTTCAACTATTTCACAAGGGTTCTCCATAGTTTTTATTTTTTTTGATTTTTAAATGATCTAGATTTTTTAATTTCAAACCCTGTTGAATTTCTTTAGCTTTTTTCATCCATCGATGTGCTAAAGCCTGCCAATTAACAACCTTAGTATCCCGGTTAATCTTCCAGCCTACAGCTTCGTAATGGAGATAGAATTTAGAAGCTTCGGTATCCGGCCAAGCATTCTCTTTAAAAAAATTCAAAACTTCAAATTCACTTTTTGGCCAAAAAGTTTTATCCTGTTTGTTATGTTTAATATTGTTTAATTCATATACCAGAGCACTTTCATCACTCTTATCATACTCATCCGCTACCTGTTCAAGAAATGTTTCGAACTTATCTATATCCCGTCCAGTACTTGTTGAATGCCTGTCTAGTACTTGTTCATCACTAGTCCAAAAAATGGACATCTTTACCTGGCTTCCCTTTAAAGGATTTTTAGATGGCATATACAGGATGTAATTCCAATCACTAAGCTCCCTGATACATTTATGGTAAGTAGAAAGTGAACCTACTTTAGAAGCTTGCATTATCTCTTCTCTTTGAACATAAAATTGTTTACAGAATCTAAATATGTTCCAATACTGGAATAAGGCATAATATATACTGACATGAGAGGGATTAAGACGGTGATCATTATTAAACTTTTCAAAAACTCCCGTAAGATGTTTTATGAAATTCATACCTAATAATTATTGTCTATCCTATATTCCTTCATAACTCGGTGAATATCATCCGTGTCATAATAAATGGTCCCTCCTATTTTAGTATAAGGAAGCGTACCATTTATTCGCATATTCTGCAGGGTACCAGCACTTATCTGGAGAAACTCCATTACTTCTGCAGATCTCATATATCTCTTTAGATTTCCTGCTGAGTGTTTTGAGAGCAGTTCTTTTAGTTCCTCAAACAATTCTAGCTTAAACTCCATGAGTTCATCGGTGGTTATAATTTTATTTGGCATATCAAAATGTTTTAAATTAAGACCCCACCGATGGTTATACTTTTTTACACGGTGGGATCTTGTTGTTTGACTTCTAAGACAAAATTGGTGAGCATTGGGTAAAATAATTCACTATTCCAATAGAACTCTGGTAAAGTTTAACATTCCTTATATATTAAACCAAATGGATTTAAAATGGATGAGAAATGATAAATATTTCTTTGTAGAGATAGGCTTAAAATTATTGATGAGATTTTCGGAGTTCCTTAACGCTACCTAAAATTATAGACCTTCGTCGCGATTTAATTTTTGCTCAAAATTCCAGGTTAACTCATCCAGAAATTTTGTTCTCCTTCCTTTTCTTGCCTTGATTTCTGAAAACTTTTTATATGAATTATCTACCTTCAAATCGAAAACCTCCTCAAAAAGGGAAACTATTGAAATTATATCAGCGGAACCACTATTAATTGCACCGGAAAGATGCAATGCATAAATAAGTTCAACAAGGGCGACCTTGGAAGAAGTCCAGTGTAAATCGTGTTTTTGTACAATCTTTCCTTGAGGATTATCCAATAATGCTAACTGCTTGTGAAAAAAGGATAATAACTTTTGGTAAGCCCTTATATGGGCCAGTAATATATCATGTGAAGTACTAAATTCAGGATCCCAGTATAAAGGAGTATCAAATGTTTCTACCTTATTTAAAAATCCTCGGGTAAAGTAGAATTCATCCATGAATGTCTGTTCCAGTTCAATATAATTCTTAAATTCTCTGTTTTTCTGAAAAAACTTATGGATTTTTTTAATTTGTTTTTCGAGAAGTTTGCGACTATAATTTCCTGGTGTAGTTGTCTGCAGTTCTATGGATCGCAAATTAATATAGTAAATGAGCTCACGGAGAGGATTTTGCTTTGTCTCCTTAAAAAATTGAATCTCTTCGGAAACTGATTTAAACTTGAAAGTTTTAATTTTTACCCTATAAATTTCCAGGATCTCACGACAATGTTTAATAATTCTACTATATGCAAGAACCCGGGTAGAAGAAGTTTCTTCTATTTTTAAAATTTCTTGTGCGAGTTGGTGGGATGTAATTAGAAAATTCACCTCTTAATTGTTAAACACTACCTCTAAATTTCAGGTAAAAGAGCTTAACTTAAAAACCAAAAAAATTCTAATTTATAAATCAAACTACAACATTTATAAACAAATATTATTAAGAAGTGCAAAAGGGTATATCTTTAATATTAAAGATCAAAAGCCGTATAACTCCAGTTATCGATTCCTCATTAAAAATAGAGCTCGTTTATGAATGGGAGTAAATGAAGATTAATAAATTATATAAAAAAATAACGTGAAGAGATCGTATGTGAATTGTTCACTTCACACCTAAAGATAGCTTGTATTTATTGATCACGTTTCATGTTGCTCTTTGCAAAACTGAAAATTTTACTATACAGCATCACTGTATCTTCATAATCACCAAGGCCTTCATGATCATTTCGATAATCTATATCCATTAAAATTGGAATTTCGGCGCTTGAGGTAGTCTGTAGTTTGGCTATATACTTTCCACTATCCCATAATGGAATACGATCATCTTGAGATGCAGGCATTATTAAAGTTGCAGGATATTCTTTTGTAATTTTCAGGTTATAGTAAGGATCCATTTTGAGTAATCCTATAAACTCCAGACTGTCATTTACAGTTCCATACTCCAGGTAACTTGTACTACTGGCTGTGGCTGAGGACTCCAAGCCTAGGGGATTCAGCCTGGGAACATCGGCTATGAATGAAGAAAAAAGGTCCGGACGTTCATTAACTGCCATACCGGCCGTAATACCACCTGCGCTTGTAGTATATAAAGAAATTAGTCCTTTTCTAGTAAAACCTTTTTCGATTAAAGCTTCCGTACAGGAAATAAGATCTCTCCAGGAATTATGCTTTAGTGTTTTCTGTCCTTGTAAATGCCACTCTTTTCCTTTTTCTCCCCCTCCTCTTACGTGAGGAAATGCGAGGATTCCACCACGGGATGCCCAGTCTAGAAAAATAGGATAAAAAAAGGGACTTAGACTTTCTCCGTAAGCACCATATACATAAATAAAAACCTCGTTATTAGAATTAAGTAAGTTGGGATTATAAACAAGCGATAACGGGATTTCTACGCCATCGTGACTATTAACCATAATCTGCTCCGAAATAATATTTTCAAACTCAGGATATAAAATTTCTGGTTGTAAGCCTTCTGGCTCCAATCCTTTTTCTTCAGTTATGAGGAATCTTGTATAGTTTGAGATCCAACCATCCAATTCTACCCCAATAGAATTATTCTTCACCGACCCGCCAAAGAAAGTAGCATATCCCGGGGTAAAGGGTGTTTTCAGTTGAGCAATATTCTTTTTCGAATCTACTCCCCATAGACTAACTTCAACCCCGTATTTAGACTTGGAGTAATATACTTTATCCATGGTTACATCAAATTGGGTAATTGGATTCTCCCGAGTTCCTTCGGCCAATACTTCAGGATTATTAAAATTTGGATTGTGGATCTGAATGCGGCTTATCTGATTTCCTTTGTCATTTCCTTGCCGAAAAATAAATTCTACCCCGCGTACTTCTCCCTCAGTTAAAAAAACTTTCTGCTCTTCTTTAAAAAAAGGAATCCAATTTGCGCTTCCTAATATTACATCTGAAACTTTTGCAATGTAGCCGTCATAGTAATCACTGGAACTTGCAGAATAGCCGATTATGTATTTATCCTGGCTGGAACCTATTTTAACTTTCGGATAAAAATCCGGAGGAATACTTACTGTACTGGTATTTCCGAAAACTTTCTTCTTTACGGTTGGAATATCCCCTAATTTATGAAGAACGGAAAAGGAATTTCTTTTATACCCGGACTTATTTTGATCTACTACAGGAAAGTAGAGATAAATAAAACCAGAACTATCAGGTAACCACTCAATTCCTCCAAATGAAGGATTAATATTGGTAATTACATCTCTATAAAACTTCTTGTTCTTTACATCTAAAATTTTAACGGTAGATGAAAAATTTTCATCGGATCGAAAACCAATAGCAATTTTATTTCCATCAAAGGAGGGTTTTAAATAGGTGATTTCAGTTAATTCATTATAATTTGCTGGATCAAGTAGTTCCACCTCTTCTCCAGTAAGATTTTCTCTGAAATATAACTTTTGGATACCGGACAAATCATCGTATTTCAAATAAAAATAATTTCCTATTTCGTTCACCTGAATCATACTGATTGTTCTGCTCTCACGATCCTCGTATTTTTTAAATTTTTCTAAATTTTCTTGTAGCAAATCATTATTCGAAAAATAAACTTCAGCCAAAGAATCCTGAGTTTTCAACCACCGGGATATTAATGGATCTTCAAGGTTATGTAGATTACTATATTCATCCTTAAGTTTGATTCCAAACTTATGTGAAGTCTCCACCTGCTTGGGAAGATAAGGGTAATGCGATTGTGCGAAGCTTATCTGGCCAAAAGATATTACTAAAGCTGCTACGCCAAAAAATACATGTTGGAGGTGGTTTTTCATTTTCACTGTTTTAAATTTTAAAAAGCCCGGAATAGTCCGGGCTTTTTTGATTTAAGCTGATTATCCTTTACCAGCCTTAGGACGTCTCACCTTGTCACGATCAATTCCAGCGGAACTTCCTCCACCTTTAATTTTTTCCAAGTTTTTTAGTGCTCTCCCTTGGTAATCTTTCAATGATTTTTTCATGATTAAAGATTTTAAATGTTAATAAATATTTATATGCTACTAATTAACTACATCAAGAAGCAAATAGCAATGTACTGATGCCGTCCGTTTATAAATGACCGTCCATTTTTCGAGAATTCAACTCTTTAATAAATTTTGATGGGTATACCCCGGTGTTTTTATAAAAAGCCTTAGAAAAAGATTCACTTGTTTTAAATCCAAATACTTCAGCTAACCCCTGATTACTAAATTTTAAAAGAGTAGGATCCTCATTTAACATCCGTATTGCTTTGGACACCCTTAAGTCTTTTAAATAATTAGGAAAGGTTTTCCCCTTATATGTATTTATAATAATGGAAAGATAAGAGGTATTAGTTTCCAGTTCCTGGGCAAGGGTGGACATATCTAGATCTTTATCGGCTAATCTTTCGGAATTCTCGAATTTTTCCAGTTTATTTAAGATATCCTTTCTAATATCTTCAGGCACAGAGCTTGGATGGTTTTTGACGGGCTCACTTTTTGTGATTTTTTTGATTGAACCTTCTTCCATTAAAAGTTTCAATTTTCTTTGCATTCGAACCGACTTCAAGAAGAAAAATAATCCTGTAAAGCTACCTAAGCTTGCCAGGAATCCAACCGCAGTAATTATTGATTTTTTGTTTTCTAATTGTGTTTCAGCTTCTCTTTTTTGATGCTTTAAAGTAGGAAGATCATAAGAAGCCACAGCTGCATTTATAATATTTTCTTGCTTTGTGGAATATAAACTATCATAGGTAATTAACTTCCCGATATATTCTATCTGACTAAGTTTATCATTTTGGTCCATGGAGTGAAGAATTAGTTGATGATAGACATCTTTTACCTCTGGAAAAGGGTCTTCAGTAACACTCACAATGGAATCAATTTCTTTATAATATTGGATTGAAAGATCTTTATTATTCAGAATGTTCTCAATTTTACCCAGATAACATAACTTTATTGCTTTACTGGTGCCATCTAAAGAATTACTGTATTTATGGAGCGTATCTCTGGCTTTACCATAATCTCCATCGTAAAAATTAATTTGTGCGTCCAAAAGAACAAAATCTCTGAAATCATTGAAATTGTTTAATTTTAAGGTTAAATCTATGCCTTGATTAGCATAGTACCTTGCTGAATCTATTGCCTGTAACCGTAAATGAGTGAGAGAAAGATTAAATAGCAGTAATACATAATCTTCATAATTCTGTACTTCAAAATTATTTTTTTTCTTCAATAAACTTAAAGATTTAGTGTAAAGTTCGGCAGCGGAATAATGCTGACCGTAAAGATTTCGAATTGCTGCAATGGCTAAGGCAAATTCCATTTGCTGCTCCACATTATTTTTACTCAACGCTTGATTATATGCCGAAAGGTAATTAGTAAGAGCTTCTTGAAAATTTCCAGATTCATAATAGAGATGTCCTTTCAGTGCGTATCCAAGCGCAGGATAATTTAAATGAGTACTCTCTTTGGTAAGCAAAATGACTGAATCTGCATATGCTAATGCAGTAAGATTTTCTGCTAAAGTTGTTTTATAATAATAAGCTCGGGCTTTTTCAAGATTATTGTTTTCTAAGGTAGCTTTTTTTAAATGCATTTTGATCAGCATTCTCAAAGCTACACTGTCTTCTTCTTCTAACGCATCATATTCCAAATCCTGGATTTCTTCATAGGACAATTTTGTCGTCACTTTATCTTTACTCATACCAGGCATATCCTGTGAATAGCCAAAAAAAGAAATGGCTCCATGTGATGCTATTATTAAAAATACAATGATTGATTTATATGTTGTCGGGATTAGTGTCATACTAAAAATATATTAGGTTGCCCAGAGCTGTCGGAACTGGTAAAAAACCCGCTCAAGTAATGTCACTTCCTCCAGTACTATTTCTGCTGTCCCCATTAATTCCTGTTGGAGAATAAGTTCTTTTCCATAAGAAGTCACCAAACTATCCACATCTAAATAAACAACGTAAGCTGGTACTGACTCCCTGCTAGGCACCTCTGATATCGAATTAACACTAGCCTTTATCATTCCCCATTCCCTGTACGGATAATTGTCTAGTTTTAGATAAACCTTTTGCCCTCTATTAATCTGTCCCGAATTTTGAACAGGAACGATACATTTGCCTAACAGATTATCCCTGTTAAATGGAACGATAGTGAATACAACCTCACCTTCAAGAATATTCTGATGTTCACCCCAAACCTGGTTAATTGAAAGCCTTCCTGCAACAGGACTTTTTATAATATTTTCATCTTCCCATTCAGTAATAGCGTTAAGGAGATTTTGTCGAGTAAAAACCAATTGCGCTTCCTGTATGCTTAATTTCCTTTCTTCCGAAATTCTTAGGATATCGAGATCACCTTTTGCCTTGCTCTTGTCAGCTTGAATTTGAATCATCTGTTGTTTCAGTAATGAGTATTGCCGGTTCTTCTCTGTATAATCCAACTCAATCTTTTCCAAATCAAATTTTGAGATCACTCCCTTTTCATATAATTGGCGATGCCGGTTTATGTTTTCTGTTGCAATAGAAAGACTGCTCTCCATTAAGCGAAACTCCTCTTCTTTTGAATTTAGAATTGATCCCTGGTTAATAATATTTAGTAGCAACTGTTGCTCTATTGCTTCCTTCTGGCCGATTGTACTTTCTAAAATAACGGTGTGATACTCTTCTAAAAACCTATTATAAGCTGCCTGCAAGGATGTTCCCAAATTTAAGCTTACCGGAAATTCTGTAATTAATGCTTCCAGAGATAATATCTCTGGAAAATCCTCCATTAATCTTTCTTTTAAGAAAGCAACATCTCTATGGTTTGCTGGATTATCAAGAACTGCAACAATATCTCCTACTGCTATGGAATCTCCAGGGTTATAAAAAATAGCAGAAAACTTTCCGTCCCTTTTTGCTTTAATTTCAACAGGTGGATTTTTTGAAGTAACAGTTACTGTTCCTTTTATCACCTGATTAAAAGAAATTATTCCAGCCAGAAGAAGCACCAGAAAGAAGAATATAAACATATATACTGTACCGCGGCGCATTAAATGACCAGGCTCAATATCCAAAGGATTACTCCCGTTCTTATGATATTCTCTACTTTTCCTCATCTCAAATCTTTAATTGGTTTTTTATCAGGTTATGGTAAACTCCTTTATTTAAAATTAAATCATGGTGATTACCTTTTTCCACAATCTCCCCTTTGTTCATAACCAGTATTTGATCAGCATTCATTACCGTGGATAGCCTATGGGCTATGATTACAACAGTTCTGTTTTTATAAAAAGAATTAAGGTTTTCAGTAATTAATTTCTCATTTTCCGAATCTAATGAGCTGGTGGCCTCATCCAGGAATAAGTAATCCGGATTTTTATAGATTGCTCTTGCCAATAAAATTCTTTGTTTTTCTCCGCCACTAAGAAGCTGTCCATTTTCACCAATCCGTGTCTGATAACCAAGAGGCAGTTTCTCAATGAATTCATTTAGGTTAACCATTTCCGCAGCTTTGCGTAACGACACACGGTCAACGGGAATATCTGCCCTTGATTCCGTAATATTCCTCTCAATTGTATCATTGAAAAGACTTCCGTCCTGCATCACAACTCCACATCTATTCCTCCACAGGGATGTATTAATATCTCTAAGATCATCTTCTCCAACTCTCAGATAACCTTTCCAGGGTTTATAAAATTTTAGAAGCAGTTTTAATAAAGTCGTTTTTCCTGAGCCGCTTGAACCAACAATTGCAGTAATCTTTCCTTTGGGAATAGTTATATTAAGAGAATTTAATAAGGGAGGCGATGAAGGATTTCCATATCCAAAACTAAGATCCCTTAGATGAAGAGCACCTTGGGGCTTGATATTATCATACCTTCTCTTACTATCTTCAGGTAATTGATTATGTACTTCAGACAATCTATTAAAAGAGAGTCTGGCACTCTGGTAATCTGTAAGAAAATTGATGATATTGGATATAGGCAAGGAAAGACTACCGATAATAAACTGAATGGCCAACATAGCCCCTAAAGTAATTTGACCAGTGATCACCGCCTTTGCAGACCAGAAAATTATCAAAATATTGGTTAATTCATTTAAGAATAGTCCTCCTTTGATTTGTGTCTGTCCTACCCCTAAAATCTTTGACCTTAACTTGAAAAGGCTATTTTGATTAATTTCCCACTCCCTCTTTCTCCTGTTTTCAGAATTGTTTAATTTAATTTCTGAAACTGCTAATATTATCTGAAGAAATAGAGATTGGTCTTTCCTATTAAGATCGAAAAGTTGGTTATCCAGAAGTTCCTTTTTCTTCATAAATAATAGGGACCACCCGAAAAACAAAGAAGTTCCTGTAAAAAATATAAGTGCTATATAGGGATGGAAATAAAACAAAACTATTCCAAACACAACTATAGAAAAGATATCAAAAGGGATATTTAATCCACGTCCTGTTAGAAAATCGTCAATCCTTTGATGATCATAAATTCTTTGCAAAAAATCTCCGGTGGTTTTTGATTCAAAATATGCTATTGGAAGTTTCAGTAATTTTTCCAAAAAATCTGAAAGCATTTGAATATTTACACGGGTACTTATATACAACAGAATCCAGTCTCTAATGACTTCTGATCCTGAACGAGTTAAAAACAAAAAGAACTGTGATAATAATATAAGGTTGATGAAACCAAAATCTTCATAATTTATTCCATAATCTACTAGACTCTGTGTAAGGAAAGGAAGCATTAATTGAATAGTGGCCGCAATTATTAAACCGAGTAGTAACTGGTTTATATATGCCTTATAAGGTTTGAGATATTCAAGTAGGAATCCTAAACCATCTTTCTTTTCCATTTCCGGAGGTTTCTCGTCTAAGAAATGATCAGTGGGTTCTACAAGAAGAAGCACACCCTGATCATTCTCTGGTTCTGCCCATTTCTCGATAAATTCATGATACTTGTATTTCATCCTGCCATAGGCTGGGTCAGATACATATATGAATTTTGGACTAACCTTATAAATAATTATAAAATGATTCCCCTCCCAATGGGCAATAGCCGGAAGAGGTACTTCTGAAATTAATTCCTGAAAATCTGCTTTAATTCCGACGGATTCTATTCCTAATTTGCTCAATGCTTCGGAAAGCCCTTCCAGAGAAGCCCCATCCCTTTGCAGGAAAGAGATTTGTCGTAAATATTCCAGATCATACTTCTTTCCGAAGAATTCCGTGAGCATCTTTATACATGATGGCCCACAATCCATCTGATCCAGTTGACGATAAATAGGAAAGTCGACAGTCCTAAACATAACAAATAAAACTAATTACACTTAAATTTAATTTGGAATTGAATAGGATCTATCTCAAAAAAAACCCGATTTATAAATCACGTTCTTTTAGAAAAGAATTAGGGGAATATTCCTTTCTTTAATGTTGCCAAGGGTAGGATAAATTAACCTTGAACAAATATTTGAATCCTCCAATCACTTGGGCAGCAGAAAATTAAGAAATAAAATAATATGTTGTATATAAATTTTATTATCAAAAAGAGAAATTTTTGAAAAGTATTAAGGTTATAAATGGATCTTGTGGTCTCCATGATTAAGAAAGTTCAGTATATCCTGTTTTAAATTAGAATACTATTCGATCTTATCGCATTGTTTTTCAACTGTTTAACTTTTCTCTCAAATTATCAATATCACTAGAAATTTTTGAATCAATAACCCGCGCATAAATTTGAGTAGTGGAGATCTTATGGTGTCCTAAAAGCTTTGATACCGTTTCTATTGGAACCCCATTTGCCAGAGTTACGGTTGTGGCGAAAGTATGCCGGGCTGTATGAAAGCTTAATTTCTTTTTAATTTTAAGTTTATCTGTAACTTTTCTTAAATATTGATTAATTTTCTGATTGGAATATACAGGTAATAATTTGTCTGTGCCATCAATTTTTGGATGTCCCTTATATCGATCTAGAATTTCCTGAGCTTCCTTCAATATAGGAATCCTTACAGCTGTATTGGTTTTACTTCTTCTGGTATAAATCCACCTTTTACCATCAATCCCAATTTGTAAATGTTTATTTTTTAATGCCTTGACATCAGAATAGGCAAGACCGGTATAGCATGAAAAAATAAAAATATCCCTATTTATAGACAATACAGGTTTTTCTAAGATTTCATTTTTAATCTTTTCAAGTTCTGATTTGTTTAGATAAACCATATCCACCTGTTCAAAGCGAAGCTTAAATTTTTTGGTAGGGTTCTTTTCAATCCAATCCAAATCTCCAGCCAAACCCATCAACTTTTTAAATCGTTCCATATGTTTCATCACCCCATTATTATGAAGTTTGGGCTTAGAACGTAAGTAGCCCTCAAATCCTAAAGTAAACTGATAATCGATTTGTTTTAAATAGAGATCAGGAACTTTCAAATTCATTTTTAGAAAATCTTTTAAATAGAGTTCAGTAGTATTATAGTTTTTCAGAGTTCCATACTTCAGAACTTTATCCATTTTTTCTTTATGGTAATTAATTAAATAGGTTAATGTAATATGCTCTATATCAGTTTTAAGGTATCTGGTTTTAATCTCATTAGCGGTTATAACCTGGTTTTCTTTAACCAGATTATCGTATATTTCATATAGTTGTGCTCTGGTTTTATCGATTTTTTTATTCATTTTTTGACTTTCCGTACTATTCCCTTTCAATTTATTGGCAGTTTGATTCCATTTAATTGATGAAATATTACGTTTTAAACTAATTTCTAGTGATTTACCATTCACGGTAATTCGAACATAAAGTAAGGCTAGATCTGATTGATTTTTCTTTTTACGAATAAAAAAAGAAATAGAAAAGGTTTGACTTGTACGCATAGTTTTGCTCTTTAAATGAAACAATTATTAAGTACGAAGTCAAACTGCCAATACGTAATTTTGAGAATCGGCTTTATAAAAATATAAAAAAAAAGCTCACGATTAACTCACGAATAACCCAAAAAAAAGCTCACGATTAACTCACAATTAACCCCAAAAAAGCTCACGATTAACTCACGATTAACCCAAAAAACTCACGATTAACTCACGATTTCTTTAACATTATTTGTTAGATTTTGAGCAAATAAAAAAGGGTAACTACATGAAAATCATATATTTACCCTATTATTTATATCTAAATGATATGTTAAAAAGTCGGGATGACAGGATTTGAACCTGCGACCCTACGCCCCCCAGACGTATACGCTACCGGACTGCGCCACATCCCGAATTGAAAGTGCAAATTAAGCAGCTTATTTCTAATTTTCAAAGGGAAATTCCGCTTTTTCCGGTGTTTCTTTTCTC
>Ga0098069_100303_pt1 | contig 24472 bp, 18 predicted proteins | sample 27_taG_FD_92584 | JGI IMG/M metagenome (GOLD analysis project Ga0098069, IMG submission 92584) | Marine viral communities from Cariaco Basin, Caribbean Sea - 27_WHOI_OMZ | ecosystem: Environmental > Aquatic > Marine > Oceanic | place: Caribbean Sea: Cariaco Basin | collected 2014-11-09
CATAATTGCCAGGAGGCCACCAGCAATTGCGCAATCATTAATGGGCCAACGATCATACCTATACGCCCGGTATAGATTTTATGCCATTCCCCCAGGTCTTCATTTTTATAATAACACAGGCTGGGATAAATCACCAGTTGTACTACCCAAATTAAGACCACTAAACCGAAATCGAGTAAAAGGCGTATTAATTCAATATTCATCTTTTTTTCTTCTATAGTAAGTGAAGTCTTTTACTGGTATCCCTGCGCCTGTAAGTTAAACAATTCGGCATACAGCTTATCGTTTTTCATCAGCTCATTATGGGTTCCGATTTCCAAGACAGCCCCGTTTTTTAAAACCATAATCCTATCGGCAATTCTAACCGTGCTAAAGCGATGGGAAATAATTACCGCAGTTTTACCTTCCGTTAATTTAATAAATCGGTCAAAAGCTTCGGTTTCGGCGCGTGCATCTAAGGCCGAAGTTGGTTCATCTAAAATCAAGACCTCAGCATCTTTCATATAGGCACGTGCAATCGCAATTTTTTGCCATTGTCCTCCCGAAAGATCTTTTCCCTGCTTAAAACGTTTTCCCAGTTGCTGATCATAACCTCGCGGCAAACCGGTAACCACTTCATTTGCCAAACTTTTCTCGGCAGCACTGTCTATTCTTTTCTGGTTTTTAATTTCTTCAATTTCACCCATCGCGATATTCTCCCTGAGGGTAAGTTCAAATTTCACAAAATCCTGAAAAATCACTCCGAAGTATTGCTGATACTGAGTTTGATCATATTCTTTTACCGGAATATCATCCAGTAATATTTCCCCTTCCGTAGGTTCATAAAACCGAAGCAGTAATTTGATAAGCGTGGTTTTCCCGGCGCCATTTTCACCTACAAAAGCTAGTTTTTCTCCTGCTTTTAATTCGAAATTGATATTGCGAACCACCCAGGCTTCAGATTTAGGATATTTAAAACCTACATTTTTAAACTCAAATCCTTTTTTAATTTTCTTGGGAAGCGCCAATTTTTCTTTTTCTGAATTCTCGGAATATTTAAGATCCAGGAACTCAAAATAATCCTGGAGATAAAGCGCACTTTCGGTAATGGCCGTGAAACGTGTGAAAAATCCCTGTAATTTAGATCGCAACCTATTGAAAGACCCGGAAAGGAACGTAAGATCGCCCAGACTAAAAATTCCTGCTACAGTTCTAAAAACGATTAAAAGATAAGCACCATAATACGCTCCTGTCCCAATCACATTAAAAAGCGAACCCCAGCCGGCACGCTGTTTTGCCAGCTTTTTACTCATTAAATAATAAGTGTCAGAAAGGTTCTTAAAACGGTCTGCCAGGTAATTTGAAAGTCCAAATAGTTTAACCTCTTTCGCCGTAACATCGCTGGCACCGGCATATCGCAAATAATCCAGTTCGCGACGTTCCTGCGTCCAGCTTCGGGCTAAAGAATAACTGGTGCCGCTAAATTTAATTTCATTAATTATTGTAGGCACTACCGAAACAACCAGTAAAATAATAAGCCAGGGCTCAAAAGCCACAACTCCGGCTAAAAGGGTGAAAATTACTACAAGATCTTCAGCCTGGGTAAGAATGTTAGACATTAGCCCTACCCTACCCGTAGTTTGCTGGCGGGCACGTTCCAGTTTATCATAGAATTCGGCGTCTTCCAGCTGATCCAGGTTTAATTCTGAAGTTTTTTTGATGATGCGAACCGAAGTATCTATACTATATTGATCGCCCAACAAACCATCGGTCAAACTAATGGCCCTGCTCATTAGATCTGATAAGATCGCGAGTCCGAATTCAGCACCCACAAGCCACCAGAGTCTTTCCAGATCTTTGGTTTCAGCAGAAATTTGTAAAACTACCTCATCAATAATCAATTTCCCTACTACCAGGATAATTACCGGCAACACAGCATTTACCGTTCTCGCCAATAAATTAGCGTAAAACAGCAAGGGATTCACCTTTCTGATTTCTTTAAAAAATCGCGGCACAAATCTTAGGGATTCAAAACTTCCCTTAAATGAAACTTTATTGGCTTCTAATGATTTTTTGGGTCTTGGCAAGGAGAATTTTTTCTTTGCAAGTTACGGATGAAAAACTGAAAATTTATTAGGAAATACTATCGCAAGTTCTCTAACATAGTATCCAGGCATTTCCTATCATAGACTCTCCCGCTCTTGATCACAGTATTTATCTTTTTCAAATTATCTATATTTTCCAGCGGATTTTTATCTAAAATTAAAATATCGGCCACTTTTCCTGAAGCGATGCTTCCGTATTCATTGCCCAGATCAAGAAATTCGGGACCATTAATTATAGAGGTTCTTATGGTCTGGGCGTTGCTTAAGCCTGCTTTAGAAAGGGCATTTAGTTCCCCGTGCAAAGATTCGCCGGGATAAACATAAGAATTAAATGCTCCGCAATCTGAACCTGCTAAAAGGCTAACTCCTGCATTTTGCATTGGCTCGATCATTCGGGCACTTATTTCTTCCATTTTCTCACGCATCTTACTGCCGGAAGCTTTGGCCCGTTTTGCTCCTTCTATCCTGCCCTGGTAAGTTTGCTGAATTCCGGAGCCAATATAGTTTAACAATGAATCCTGCTGGTGATCTACTTCTAAAAGTTCAGAAAGGGTTTTACCTATATAAAGTGTGGGTGTTACATAAACATTTTCTTCACTCATTTTAGCAAAAACCTCATCTGCTAATTTCGGATCGTAAGTGTCTATTAACGGTTCTATCATTCCGTAGCCCAAGTTGAGTTTGGTAAGGCTATCGCTTGCGGGAGAACAGGCTTTTAGCGGATAATACATATGCTCGGCCCCATCAAGACCCAACGAAATCGCTTTCAAAAAATCGGCACTCATGGGCATATGGCCGGTGACTTTTAAGGCACGTTTTCCAGCTTCTTCGATAATGCTGTAATAATTTTCTGCGGAAAGATTTCCGTCATAAGTCTTTACGTAATCTACCTCAAGGCCTTCCAGCGAATCCAGGGCAGCAACAATTTCAGCTTTGCCAGTAACTTTAATTGAACCTGGCCAGGCCGGTTTATCGCCATCCAGTTTGGGCCCCGAACTAAAAATCCTGGGACCATCTAACTCGCCTTTTTCAATTTGATCTTTCCATTTCATGACACTCGGAGTGATATCGCCACCGGCATCGCGTACAGTGGTAATTCCGTAGGCTAGAAAAAGTGGCAATAGATCTTTGTTTTCTTCTACCAAAGTATCGCCACCTCTAAAATGAACGTGATTATCCCAAAGTCCCGGCATCAAAAATTTCCCATTGGCATCAATGAGGCGATCAGCAGTAAATTGTTCTTTATCAACGCCTTTCCCAATCTCCACAATTTCCCCATCGGAAATAAAAATTGATTGGCCTTCGCTTACACTTTCATTCTCTACATTTATAATTCGAGCATTAAGAATAACAAGGTCGTATACTTTGCTTTCTTTATTCTTACAAGATGACAGGGTAATCGCCAGCAATAAAAAATAAATGAGTTTATTCATTTTTATAAGACTTTTATACAGAAACCTGGTAATCCAAATTCCCGCTTTCTAATTTTTAGTTTATTCGCAAGAATATTAGTTATCAGTTTTATCAGGATATACCGGAGAAGGCACTTCTTTCGGCGGGTTTTCCTCCAGCTGTTTCAGCACAATCTCAATAGCCTTTTCCAGTTGAGGATCTCTCCCTTCTATAACTTCTTCAGGCCACTGCTCTACTTCAACATCTGGCTCCACTCCTTCGTTTTCCACACTAAAACCTTCTTCGGTATAAAAAGCAACATTAGGTGCGGTAACAGAGCCGCCATCTATAAATTCAGGATAACCCAAAACGCCCACCAGGCCTCCCCAGGTAGTTTTTCCTACGATGGTACCCAGTTCAAATTTTCTAAACATCCAGGGCAGGTAATCTCCTCCTGAACCGGCAGTTTCGTCTGTAATCATCACTTTGGGACCTTGTATAGATGCACTCGGCGATTTAAGATCTTTTCCATAACGAAATCTCCAATGTGCCTGCTCAGGTTTTTTAAGGATATCTATAACATAATCTGCTAACTGCCCACCGCCATTAAAACGTTCATCTACAATAATCGCCTGCTTGTTCGCCTGCGGGAAGAAGTAGCGTTTAAAGTACTCATGTCCTTCCGTGGCAGTATTTGGCACATAAACATAGGCAACCCTGCCATCGGTAGCTTCGTGCACTTTTTGAATATTGCCTTCTATCCAATCACGGTTTCTTAAAGCAATTTCATTTTCAACCGGAGTTACTTTGATTTTTCTTGAATTCCTCATATTAGGATTAGGCCCCACGGTGAGCATCACTATTTTCCCTGCCGTATTTTCAAAAAACTTATATATATTATCACTGCCCTTTAGCTCTTCGCCATCTACTGCTAAAAGATAATCCCCTTCTTTCACATCTACTCCAGGTTCGGTTAGTGGAGAACGCAAATTAGGATTCCAATTGAGTCCGCCATAGATTTTTTCAAACCTATACCTGTCATTTTCTATGCTGAAATCTGTTCCCAGGAGACCTCCTTTTACAGATTCTTTAGAATGAAGCCTGTCACCTCTACTCGAGAAACGGTGATGCCCCACTCCAAGTTCGCTAAACATCCATTCCATTACGCGGTATAGATCGCTTCGGGAAGTTACATCTCCTATAAAAGGTTCGTATTTTTCTTTCATTTTATCCCAGTCTACGCCATGCATTCCGGGATCATAAAAGTAGTCCCGGTTAACCCGCCAGGCCTCATCAAAGATATTTGGCCACTCGGCTACCGGGTCAATTTTAACCTGAATATCGCCGGTATTAAGCGTTCGCTTTTCTTCAATTTTATCAACTTCAGCGATACCCCATTTTTCTTCTGCCTTATAAAGAATCTTTTTTCCATTGGCTGAGAGCTCGTAAGAAGTAGCGGGCATTATCTCCTTATTCTCTCTTTCTTTAAGATCATACATATTTAAGGTGCCTTTATTCTGTTCGTGAGGAGGATAAGCTAAATAATAGAGATTTCCTTCCTTTGGCGAACTTAGGTTTGCATATTTACCGGCCGGAAGCGGCACATCTACAATCCTGTTTTCTATTCCCTTGAAATCTATTTTTAGGTCAGGAACTTTCACTTCTTTATCCTCTTCTTCAGCCTTCTTCTTTTTTTCTTCTTCTTTTTCAGCTTTCTCTATCTTTTCAACATCATTTTCTCTGGCAAATGGAGATTCTACATCCTTCTGCAAAGTCACCAGATAAATCGAACTGCTCATTTCCATATCCTGGTTAGACTGATCAAACCAATTCACCACCGGCCCGGCATCTGTAGAAGCTAGCATGTATAGATATTTTCCGCTGGGATCAAAAACCGGACTTGAAACACTAGAGAAACCATCGGAAATTGCATAGGATTTATCCTCTGAAAGCGAATATACATAGGCTTGTTCAAAACTGGTTTCTGTTACAATGGTATAACTAATCCAATTAGAATCGTGAGACCAGCTACCAAAAAGATCCCTAAAAACTTCCGGGGTATATCTTTTGTCCTGAGAAACTTTGCTCACTCTTCCGGAATCTATGTTTAACACATATAGATTACGCCCATTATCTACAAAACTTATTTTCTTACTATCTGGAGACCACTTTGGATAAGCATAAAAACCTGCACCCTCAAGTTTAAATTTTCTGGCCTCTTTTTGTTCACTTTGATCGCGCACATGAAGTGCATATTCCCCGTTTTCATCACTAAAATACGCGATAAATTTTCCATTTGGAGACCAAACAGGATCTTGTTCATGTACTCCTGGAGTTTCAGTTATATTAACCACATCGCCCTTTTTAGCGGGCACTGTTACAATTTCTCCTCTAAAATCCATTACCACCCTTGCACCTGTAGGAGAAACAGAGGCTGTACGAATATATTCATCACCCTTTACAAAACGTGGGCGCAGTTCCAGAAGATCTGTCGCAATCCCTACCTCGATTTTTTCGGTAGTATCACTTTCGGGATTATAGGTATGCAAATAACCGGCCTGTTCAAAAATTATTTCCTCTTTTCCTGCGGAAAGATCTAAAACCGGAAAATCTTTAAAATTGGTATGTTGAGAAACCTCCTGGGAATTCATATCATAACTGTACAAATTGAATTCCCCATTCCTGTCACTTCTGAAATAAACCTTATCTCCCAGCCATTGAGGTCTGGCGTCGTTACTTCCGCTTTCCGGTTTTGAAACCTCGGTTACAGAGTGGTCTTTGGTGTCGTAGATCCAGATTCGGGAGGCCATACCTCCACGATAATACTTCCACTGATTAAAAGCTTCGTAAAGCGGCGTATAAGCGATATATTTTCCATCATCTGAATAATCTGCCCAGAATGCATTTGGAATTTCCAATTGCTTAACCTGACCACCATTTACTGAAACCTCAAAGAGCTCTGCAAATCGCCTGGTAAAAACATTTCGCTGAGAAATGAAAAGAACTGCAGAACCATCTGGTGTAAAACCACGAACCCAGTCGCTTCCGGGATGCCAACTAAGACGCTCCGGCACGCCACCATTTGCAGAAACCACATACACATCGGTATTACCATCATATTCCGCGTTAAAAGCTATAAGGCTTCCATCTGGAGAGAAAACTGGATTAGACTCAATACCATCATCTACCGTGAGTCGTTTTGGTGAAGAGCCATCTTTATTTGCCACCCAAAGATCTTCGGCATAAATAAAAGCGATTTGAGAATCACTCATCGCGGGTGTGGAAAGTAAACGGGTATCTTCTTTATTAATATCCTGGGCTGCAAGAGTAAAGACAGGAAGAAAAAAAGTAACAGGGAAGTAATTTTATGTATCATATTAGAGGAATATTTTATCATTTACTAATATAAAACTAAAATGTAAATAACCTATGAAACCTGCGATTACGAAATATTCGAATTAAAAATCTCTACTAATCAACACCAGTCTTTTTAAACATAAATTAATTGATTTCCTCGTATTCTTATTAATTTTGCCGCTATGGAAAACCGAAAATTAAAAAACAGCGAACTTGATCGAAAATCAGTTCAAGAATTTAAGGAAGCTGAGAAGACACCTATTATTGTGATTCTAGACAATATTAGAAGCCTAAATAATATTGGTTCGGTTTTTCGTAGTGCCGATGCTTTTCTAATTGAAAAAATCTATCTCTGCGGCATTACTGCACAACCACCTCATAAAGATATACAGAAAACCGCTTTAGGCGCAACCGAAACCGTAGCCTGGGAATATGTAGAGAATACGCTGGAGGTGGTGGAAAAGCTTCAACAAGAGAAAACAAAAGTTTTTTCAATTGAACAGGCCGAAGGCTCGGTGATGCTAAATGATTTTAAAGCCCAGCCCGGTGAAAAAATCGCCGTGGTTTTTGGTAACGAGGTAAAAGGCGTACAGCAAGAAGTGGTTTCGGCGAGTGATGGGATTATTGAAATCCCACAATTGGGAAGTAAACATTCGCTAAATATTGCGGTTAGTGTAGGAGTTGTGCTCTGGGATTTGTTTTCTAAAATTTCTCAAAATAACAGAGAGCAATCTTATATGGCTCATTAGAGGAACTTCCTATTTCCAGGAAATCATCAGGCTTTGATCTCTTCCAGAATTGAAAGATAATCGGCTCGGTTATTTACAAAGTCTTTACCCGAAATATCTATAATCTGCACCTTCATATTGGTTTGGGTCTTTATAAAATTCAGGTAACTTTTATTGATTTCCACTAAATAATCGGGCTGAATATTTTGCTCGTAATCACGACCGCGAGCCTTGATATTTTCCAGTAGTCGATCTGTATTCTGGTAGAGATAAATGTATAGGTCGGGCTTTACCAATTCCTTATACATTAAATGAAAAAGCTTGTGATATAAAGCATATTCATCTTCATGCAGCGTGATTTTAGCAAAAATAAGTGACTTAAAAACATCGTAGTCTGAGATCACAAAATCCTTAAAAAGATCATACTGAGCCAGATCATCTGATAGTTGTTGGTAACGATCGGCCAAAAAGGACATTTCTAACGGAAATGCATATCGCTCTTTGTTTTCATAGAATTTTGGTAAAAACGGATTGTCTTTAAATCTTTCTAAAATGAGTTTCGCGTTAAAATCTTCGGAAACCATCGTTGAAAAGCTCGTTTTCCCGGCTCCAATATTTCCTTCAACCGCGATATAATTCAGTTTATTTAAATTGAATGCTTTCTTAGGAATCTCAAGCTTTTCAGGAATCGCCTTTATTTCGGAATTATCTTCCACCTGCTTCAGCAATTTTTCAATAGAAACTTTAAAAACGGGATGGTTTTCCTTAGCGGCGATATCGGCCAAAGGCAACAACACGAATTTTCGATTTTGCATTGCAGGATGCGGCACTATCAAATCTGAGGTTTCTAAAACTTCATCTTCAAAAAGAAGAATATCCAGATCAAGGCTTCGGTTTTGGTAATTTTTAGCATCAGAGCGTACTCGCCCGGCATCAGCTTCAATCTTTAATAATTTCCGAAGAATTTCTTCCGCAGAAAATCTCGTAGAAACGGCAATACAGGCATTTAAAAAAGCATTACCCTCAAAACCCCAGGCCGGTGTTTCGTAAACCTGCGATACCTGTTGCACCTCGCCAATTTCTAAGTATATTTTATGCAATGCATTTTGCAGAAGCTCAAAGCGGTTGCCCACATTGCTTCCCAGGGCTATATGTACTATTTTTGGGGAATTCAAACTAACTGAAGAAAATTATTAAAGCTTATCCTGTAAATTTCACAGCAAATTAAGTAAAACAAAATCACATACCCCTAATTTTGTAGGAAGACTTAAAAAATAAATTTGGCTAAACTTTTACTGAAAGACAAACTCGCGGCACAGCGCGTATATTTAATATTGGCCGGGCTTTTTATCGCCTCCCTGGTGGTTTCGAACCTAATATTTCAGAAATTCTTTAGCTGGGATTTTTTCGGACTCTATACGTTTGAAATTTCTGTGGGGATTTTACCGTATCCGGTTACTTTTTTGATCACCGATATTATTAGCGAGATCTACGGAAAGAAAAAAGCCAACCAGGTAGTGACCACAGGAATTTTTGCATCGTTCTTTTCTTTGTTGATAATTTACACTGCAGATGCAGTACCGGCTACTGAATGGTCGCCAATTGGTGACGAATTATTTACCAGGGTTTTTGGTGCCACCACCATTGCAGTTTTCGCCTCTATGGTTGCCTATTTACTGGCGCAGTATATAGATATTCAATTATTCCATTTTTGGAAAAGATTGACCAAAGGAAAACATTTATGGCTACGGAATAACTTTTCTACATTTCTCTCGCAGTTTGTAGATACGTTTTCGGTCTTGTTTTTGCTCTGTAGTTTTAATAAAATTGAATGGGACTTATTTGGCGGACTTTTACTTAGCGGTTTTTTGTTTAAAGTAATCGTTGCCGCCTTAGATACGCCCCTGCTCTACGCTTCGGTTTTTGCTTTTAGAAAGCGATTTAATCTGAAGCAGAGCGAAGAACTTGAATATGAATAAATAGAATAAAATGAAACCAGCATGCTGCTGGACCCAAAAATTGGTAATACACAGGATGAAATTTAAAAGCTTGTGTGTAATCTAAAATTGGAATAAAAATTTTTAAGAAATGAAAAAAGCATTTAAAATAATTGGTATTGTATTGCTGGTAATTGTAGTAATACTGGTTGCCGCTCCATTTTTGTTTGAATCACAAATAAAGGATTATGTGAGAAAAACCGCTAATGAGAGTGTGGATGCGCAGGTTGAATTTAGCGACATTAGTCTTAGCTTTTTTAGGAGTTTTCCACAAGCAACGGTGGTAATTGAGAATTTCAGTGTGATCAACAATGAACCTTTTAAAGGCGATACGCTTGCCATTGGGGAGGAAGCTCAACTGGAAATGTCTATTAAAGAATTATTTAAAGGTGCCGATGAGCCAAAAATTTTAGACAATATAAAAGTTAACAATACTTATCTAAATATTAAGGTAGACTCTCTTGGCAATGCCAATTACGATATCGCAATTGAAGATACCACTGCCACAGCTAAAGATTCCGCTTCAACCGGATTCAGTTTCGATTTAAAACATTACGAGATCAATAATTCCCGGGTGAAATATCTGGATGAAGGACAAAAATTATTGTTAGATGTAGAAGAGCTTCATCACGAAGGAACCGGAGATTTTTCTTTAGCTGAGAGCGAACTGGACACCAAATCTAATGCGCTAGTTTCTCTAGATTACGATGGTACCAACTATCTGAACAGAAACAAGGTTTCTCTTATTGCCGTGATCCAGATGGATTTAGAAAATATGCGCTATACCTTCCTTGAGAACGAAGCAATGATCAATCAGTTGCCCTTAACTTTTGAAGGATTTGTGCAGGTAAATGAAGATAACAATGAAGTAGATCTAAGTTTCCAAACGCCTTCTTCAGACTTTAAAAACTTTCTAGCAGTAATTCCTGCGACCTATGCAAAAAACATTGAAAATGTAGAAACTAGCGGAGATTTCGTTGTTAACGGGAAAATACAGGGAATTGTAGACGAGACTTACATTCCTAAAATGGATATTAAAGTAAGTTCAGACAATGCTTCCTTTAAATATCCAGATCTACCAAAAAGTGTTCAGGACATCAACATAGACCTCCAGATATTAAACGAAACCGGGATACTTGAGGATACTTACCTTACTTTTGACAATGTAACCTTTAGAATAGACCAGGATAAATTTGCCACCAACGGAAGCATAAAAAACCTAATGGGAAATATGCTAGTTGATATGGCGCTGCAGGGAACTTTAAACTTAGCGAACCTAGACCAGGCTTATCCGTTAGAGCTTGAACAGGATTTAAACGGAATTTTAACTGCCGATGTTACTACACAATTTGATATGAATTCTATTGAAAAAGAACAATATCAAAATGTGAAAAGTAACGGTACAGCGAGTATTAAGAACTTCAGTTATAAATCGCCCGAAATTCCTAACGAGGTAAAGATCGCTAATGCCAGATTGAATTTCAATCAGGGTAATGTTCGTGTACCTGAATTAAAACTTACCACCGGGCAAACCGATATTACGGCTTCGGGAGATATTGAAAACCTGATAGGCTTTTTGTTTACCGATCAAAAACTAAAGGGTAGTTTCAATGTAGACTCTAATGTCTTTGCTATCAACGATTTTATGATCGCTGAAACCGAAACTAAAACCGGAACTGAAGAAACCACAAGCCAAAGTTCTACACAAAGTACAAGCGAGGCGGTTAAAATACCTTCATTTTTAGATACAGAACTAGCTTTTAATGTAAACACTGTAATCTATGATAACCTGGAGCTTAAAAACGCTACAGGAACTATTATTCTAAGAGATGAAACCGCTACTTTACAAAATATTACTACCAATATTTTTGGCGGAAATATCAATTTGGCAGGAAATGTTTCTACTAAAGGAAGCACCCCAACATTTGATATGGATTTGGCACTGAATTCTCTAAATATTGCCGAGTCTTTTACCAGTTTAAAAATGTTGCAGGCATTGGCACCGGTTGCCAAAGCATTAGAAGGTAAATTACAAACCAATCTTCAATTAGCAGGGAATTTAAATGAAGACCTAACACCTCAATTATCAACCCTGGCCGGTAACGCACTGGCAGAAATTTTGACTGCAGATATAGACCCGGAGAAACTACCCTTACTTTCAAGTCTTGACCAGCAATTAAATTTTATAGACTTAAACGATATTGATCTTGATAAACTAAAAACTCGCTTAACCTTTAAAGATGGAATGGTGCAAATTGAACCTTTCAACTTTAATGTAAAAGGGGTAGATGTTCAGGTTTCCGGTAGCCACGGATTTGATATGAATATGGATTATACTTTAAATTTAGATGTGCCAGCTAAAATGTTAGGTAGCCAGGTAGGCAGTGCGCTAAGCCAATTAAGCGGGGACGAACTGCAAAATATGACGGTGGCATTGCCAATAGGTTTGCAGGGTACTTTCCAAAATCCGCAGGTGAATGTAAATATGCAGCAAGCTGTTACCAACCTTACGCAAAGAATAGTTGCAAAGCAAAAAGACAAACTTAAAGAACGTGGGCAGGATGCAATTAGAGATATCATTAATAAGCAAACCGGTGGAAATCAAAAACCACAAAATGATACCATTACTTCTCAGGATTCTACCCAGACCCAAACTCCTAAAACCGAAGAAAAACCTAGAAGCCAGGAAGAGCAGGTTAAAGATGCAGCCAAAGATATTTTAGGAGGTATTTTAGGAAAAAGTAAGAAGAAAAAAGATACCACCAGCAACTAAAATAAAACCCTCACCGTTTCCAAAAAAAATACTGGAAACTGTGAGGGCTTATAATTTCTCGTCATTGCGAGGAAACTATAGTCGACGCGGCAATCTGTAAATTAAAGCTAATCGACTTATAGATTACTTCTCCCGATAAAAATCGGGATCGTAATGAAGTATAAAATTCTAAATAATTCTATTTCACTCCCAATTCTACTACAAAACCTTCGTGAGCACGAACGTTGAAAACAGTGCCATCTTCAAAAATTAAATACTGGCCTTTTATTCCTTTTAAAACTCCTTCGTAGAATGGGTTTTTACCAAGGTTAAGGGTTTTTATTTTCTTCGGAAACTCCAAAACAGGGAATTCTATTTCTAATTCTTTTCTATCGCCCAGATAATATTCTTTCGCTTCATCGGGAATAAACTCTTTAAGCTTATCTCTTTCATCAGCTAGATTAAGATCCAAAACTTCGTTGGTCAACATTTTTCGCCAATTGGTTTTATCTGAAACGTGATCTTTTAGTGCCACTTCCGTTATTCCTGCTAAATACCGGTTAGGCACCTCAACTATTTCAATAGCTTCGTGCGCTCCCTGGTCTATCCATCGTGTAGGAATTTGAGTTTTTCGGGTTACCCCAACTTTTACATTACTGGAATTCGCCAAATAAACTACGTGTGGCTGTAATTGTGCTTGTTTTTCAAAATCAAGGTCGCGATCTTCTTCATCTAAGTGAGCTTTACTGAGTTCTGGTTTCATAATCCAATCTCCAGCTTGTGGAATAGAAGTAAAACAATCGTAACAATAACCCTGGCGGAATATTTTCTTCTGCAGCCCGCAGTTTAAACATTGAAAACGAAGAAAATTAAGGCTTATTTTTTTACCGAGAATTTGATTCATATTTATAAAATCATCCTCAAAAATCATATAATACTGAACTTTATCGGTGATCTCGGTTCTCATTTTCCTAAACACTCCTTCGTATCTCATCTTTTTTTCCCTATTTTTAACCGAAGTTGATTTGCAAGCTTCGAAGTTTAAATTATTTTTATCCAGCCAACCAGCTGAAGCATTGTCAGCGTATGAAGATATAAAGAATAATGCCAATTCCATTAGTAAACTCCGTGGCCTCCTGGTTCCTCAAAAAGCGAATTCACCAAATGGAGTTGTTTATAAAGTATCCTCACGAGGTTCAGCATGAGTTGCTTAGAAACTTACTTTCCAAAGCTAAAAACACTGAAATTGGCAAGAAATATAATTTTTCAGAAATAAAAAATCACAGCCAGTTTTCGAGCAGGGTTCCTATTCAAAAATATGAGGATTACGAAGCTTGTATTGAACGCAGCCGGCAGGGAGAAACCAATATTTTTTGGCCAACGCCTATAAAATGGTTTGCAAAATCCAGCGGAACCACCAGTGCAAAAAGTAAATTTATCCCGGTAAGTGAAGACTCCCTTGAGGATTGCCACTATAATGCAGGGAAAGACCTGTTATGCATGTATTTGAATAATAATCCGCAATCACAACTTTTTACCGGAAAGAGCTTAAGACTGGGCGGAAGTAAGGAAATTTATAAAAATAACGGCACTGCTTACGGTGATCTTTCAGCGATCTTAATTGCGAACATGCCTTTTTGGGCAGAGTTTAGTAGCACGCCAAGCAACGAGGTTTCCCTAATGAACGATTGGGAAGTAAAAATGCAGGCGATCGTCAACGAAACTATTAAAGAAAATGTAACCAGCCTGGCCGGTGTTCCCAGTTGGATGCTAGTTTTATTAAATAATATTCTAGAAACCAGCGGAAAGGAAAACCTGTTTGAGGTATGGCCAAACCTGGAAGTTTATTTTCACGGCGGGGTAAGTTTTGATCCTTACGCGCCGCAATATCAAAAGATTTTACCCAAAGAAGATTTCAGGTTTTACGAGATCTATAATGCTTCGGAAGGATTTTTCGCCTGCCAGGATCAAAATGATTCCAAAGAACTTTTACTAATGCTGGATTACGGAATTTACTACGAGTTTATTCCTATGGATAGCTACGGAAGTGAACATGAAAAAGCAATTCCCCTGGCTGAAGTTGAAACCGGGAAAAATTATGCGGTGGTAATTACCACAAACGCTGGACTTTGGCGCTATAAAATAGGCGACACCGTTAAGTTTACCTCTACGAGCCCTTACCGTATAAAAGTTACCGGAAGAACAAAACATCACATAAACGCATTTGGAGAAGAATTAATTATTGAAAATGCTGAAGAAGCTTTAAAAAAGACTTCCCTGGTAACTAATTGTGAAATTGTGGATTATACCGCAGCGCCCATTTTTATGGAAGGAAAAGAAAAAGGCGCGCACGAATGGATTATAGAATTTAAAAATCCGCCCAAAGATTTTGAGAAATTCAGGTATGAACTCGATTTGGCTTTACAACAGGTAAATAGTGATTATGAGGCCAAACGTTATAATAATATGACGCTAAATATGCCGAAAATCCACCAGGCAAGAGAGAAACTTTTCTACGACTGGCTTAAGAAAAATGATAAACTTGGGGGACAACATAAAATCCCAAGACTTTCTAACTCCCGAAATTATGTGGAAGAATTGCTTGGTATGAATTCTTAAGCCAAGGAAAATCACAAAATATACAGATTGCCACGTGGGCTATCGCCTTCTCCCAATGACGAAAATAACCTCACAAGTCCTGAAAACTTGTGAGGTTTATAATTTGCATTACAATGTCTTAGAAACTTTATCTACAGTTTCAATGGTCTTATCTAAATCATCATAAGAAAGCGCATCGCTTATAAACCAAGTTTCATAGGCGCTTGGTGCGATATAAATTCCATTTTCCAGCATTCCGTGGAAGAATTTATTGAACGTTCCAAGATTTGCAGAAGTTGCTGCGGAAGCGAAATCGGTTACGGGTTCTTTTCCAAAGTGAACCGAGATCATAGAGCCTACTCTATTTATAGTGAAATCAATATTGTTTTGAGTCAGCACTTTTTCCATTCCTTCGTGAAGGTATGCAGTCTTTTTATCTATGCTTTCAAAAATCTCTCTTTTGCTATCCAGTTCAGTAAGCATGGCTAAACCTGCAGCCATCGCTAGCGGATTACCACTCAGGGTTCCGGCCTGATAAACCGGCCCAACCGGTGCCAAATAATCCATAATTTCATTCCTGGCTGCAAAAGCTCCAACCGGCAAACCGCCACCAATTACTTTTCCGAAGCAAGTAATATCGGCATTCACTCCCATTCTTTCCTGCACTCCTCCCGGCGCAAGTCTAAATCCGGTCATTACCTCATCAAAAACAAGTAGAATCCCTGTTTCATCACAGATCTTTCTTAATCCTTCCAGGAAACCATCAGCGGGTGGGATACACCCCATATTTCCGGCAATAGGTTCAAGAATAATACAGGAAACCTCATCTTTATTCGCTTCTACCAGCTCCTTTACATTATCAAGATCGTTGTATTTAGCAAGAAGGGTATCTTTTGCCGTGCCTTGTGTAACCCCGGGACTGTTTGGTGTTCCAAAAGTAACCGCACCACTACCGGCTTGGATTAGAAAAGAATCACTATGACCGTGATAACACCCGGCAAATTTTATGATCTTTTCTTTCCCGGTAAATCCGCGGGCTAGCCTTACTGCACTCATCGTTGCTTCGGTACCGGAATTCACCATTCTTATCTTATCGATATTCGGTACCATTTTTACCGCCAATTCAGCGATTTTGGTTTCAATTTCCGTAGGAGTTCCAAAAGAAGTTCCTTTTTTTGCAATATCTATTACCGCATCAATTACCGGCCTATGGGCGTGACCTAAAATTAACGGCCCCCACGAATTTATATAGTCTATTAATTTATTTCCGTCTTCATCATACAAATAAGGTCCTTCGGCTTTCTTTATAAAAATGGGATCACCTCCCACTGCTTTAAATGCTCTTACCGGGGAATTCACTCCGCCAGGAATTACTTTTTGTGCCGAAGCGAACAATTCGCTACTTCTCTTATAGATCATATTTTTTTATTCTGGAGAGATTATTACCAAGGTTTGCCCAACGGCTATATTGGTATCTCTTAAATTATTAAATCGCTGTAAATCTTCTACAGTTGTATTATGTTTTTTGGCAATAGCATATAAGGTATCTCCTTTTTTAACCCTATAAGTAACCGATTCCGGCTCTTCTGGAGTGTAAGTATAACTCGGAGATGGTCTTTTAAGTACATCTGCATCAAATTGATAAAGCCTGTAACGTTCTATTAAACCAATTAATTTATCTGGATAACGTCTATCTGTAGCATAACCTGCTTTTCTTAAACCTCTTGCCCATCCTTTATAATCATCTTTATCAAGATCAAAAAGCTCGGCATAACGTTTTCTTTCGGTTAGGAAAAGTGAATGGTCTCTGTATGAATAACGAGCATCTTTATATTTTCTAAAACACTCACCACGGGCATCATCATCGTGATAAACCCGGGCTCCCTGCCAGTCGTGACATTTTATTCCAAAGTGATTATTGGCTCGCATAGTAAGATCACCCTTTCCCCCGCCAGATTCTAATATGCCCTGCGCGAGGGTAACACTTGCAGGTATATTATAAAGCCGCATTTCTTCCATGGCTACTGCGGCAAAATCCCTGATATAATCTTCTACAGTATAAAGCCTTGGATTTACCGGTGGTAATTTTGGTGTCCCTTCTAGAGGTTTCACTCCTTCAATCTCTCTATTTCCCGAAGATTCAGTAATCACGCCTTCTCTTTCTGAATCCTTTTTAGTGGTGATCACTTTTTTCTTGCTTCCGCAGGAAACCGCAAATAATGCGCAGAATATCAAAATAAAAAACCGGTTAAATTTCATCTTTATAATTGATTAAGGGCAAATTTTTCTTTGTTAAAACGCTGTTCATTCCCGGAATTCCCTGTAAACCTCCTGTATGTATTGCCAGGATCTTACTTCCAGAAGGAAAATATCCGGTTTTTATAAGGTCAAAAATACCAAAAACTAATTTTCCCGTATATACCGGATCTAACTGAATTTGATATTTTTCTTTGAATTTATTAATAAAATTTATCAATTGCGAATCTACCCTAGCATAACCACCAAAATGATACTTTAATATTAATTCCCAATTATTCTTAATGCTGAATTTCTTAATTTCTTCGGAAAGAAAATCCCCTTTTAAAGCCGGAAAACCAAGTATTTTCTGATTTTTGGCAGAGGCATTTATCAAGCCCGAAAGTGTTCCTCCCGTTCCAACCGAAGCGGCTATAAAGTTGAATTCTTTATCTTTCTCACTTAAAATTTCCTCACAACCTTTTATTGCTAATTGGTTAGTGCCACCTTCTGGAACCAAATAAAACTCACCCAATTCTTCAGTTAATTTCTCCTGAAACTCCAATGTTTCTTTTTGTCGATATGCTTCCCTCGAAACAAAGCTGAATTGCATTCCGCAGGAATGAGCAAAATTTAAAGTTCTGTTTTGAGCTAAAGTTTTCTCGAGATTTTGCCCTAATTCTTCTCCCCTAATAATTCCTATAGTTTTTAAACCCGAAAGTTTTCCAGCCGCGGCAGTAGCTGCAATATGATTGGAATAAGCGCCGCCAAAAGTTAACATGATTTTCTTTTCTTCTTTTTGAGCTTCAAGAATATTGTATTTAAGCTTTCTAAATTTATTGCCGGAAACTTCTGGATGCAGCAAATCTTCCCGCTTTAAGTGAAGAGAAATTCCATTAGAAAATTCGGCTATAAATTGATTTTCCGAAGAAATTTCAGCATAAAAATTTAAAGGATTAGGCATAGCACAAAGGTCTTAATTCTAAGATTAACCACCTATATAAATTGCAAAAATGCCCAGAATTTACGTTCCTTTACATAATTCTCTTTCATTTCCTGGGTGTAAGCTTCCCGCTCAAAACTAATATTTTTGTAAGCTAAAAAACGGTCTTTATACTGAACTAAGCGCAGCAGATACTCCAATAAATACCAGATATAAAATGGGAGAATAAGCAATTCTATTTGTTGTCTAAGATGAATCTTTTCGTGATTAATAAAAGTTTCATCTTTCTTAAGTTCCGGGTTTTTTAAAATTACAAAAGGCCATAAACTTACACCTTTAAAAGATTTCCCCAGGAGATATTTGTTAACGATTAGAATCACGCGTGGAAGTTAAGAAATTGTATTTTTGCCCTATGAGTTTTTTCAAAAAAAGAATTCCGTTAGAAGAAGGAGATTACTACACCACTCCCGAAGGTTATCGTTGTTTTACCGAGCAATATCATTTAAAACGTGGTTACTGCTGTGAGAGCGGTTGCCGGCATTGCCCTTATGGTTATGATAAAAAAACCGGCAAACAATCATAAATTATTGGTTTTAGTAAGCCTATATTTTATAGCAGAATCGCCCATAACTTTAGATTCGTCCTTAAAAACCTGTAACAGATAATTTTCACTTACCTGAAAATAAAGTTTTTGGCGTTCTCCTAAACTAATGGTATTCCCCTGCTTATTCCACTCAAATTTACCAGTTTCGTTAAGATTGTTTTCTTCAGCTTCTGTTCTTCCCAAATAATGTTGCGAGAGCACATAATCTAAATTTTTCTTTAACCTGATACTGGTTTCAATTCCTTCGCAATCTTCGCAAGGCAACACACCTTTATAGACCCCGTCCCAATCTAAAGAATTTCGAGAATTATGAGCATTGTCTGGCTTAGTACTTATTTCTTCCGTAGAACTTTCTAACGAATTACTTTCTGTTGTTTTCTCCTGATCTTTACAGGAAATAAGACAAACAAGTGCAAGAAGAATTATAATAGATTTCATAATTTATTTCTTTAAAAGAGCGCTAAATTTATAGAAAATGTATTTTATAACTTCTTAATTTAACATTTCTTCCTAATATTGAAATCTATTGCAAACAGAAAATCAAATGGACTTTAAAGCGAAAATATTACAGGGAATTCCCAGTGAACTTCCGCCCAAAAAAGAATACGATACTTCGGTAAATCACGCTCCTAAACGAAAGGCTATTTTGAATGCTGAAGAAAAACAATTAGCACTTCAAAATGCCCTGCGTTACTTTGAAGAAAAACATCACCAGGAATTACTACCTGAATTTAAGGACGAACTGGAAAAATACGGAAGGATTTATATGTATCGCCTGAAGCCAGACTATGATATGTATGCGCGAAATATTGAAGAATATCCTGGAAATAGCACACAGGCAAAAGGAATCATGCTAATGATTCAAAACAACCTGGATCCTAAAGTAGCACAGCATCCCGATGAATTGATTACTTACGGTGGCAACGGGGCGGTTTTTCAAAACTGGGCACAATACCTGCTCACTATGCAATATTTAGCCGAAATGGAAAACGGCCAGACTTTGGTTATGTATTCTGGCCATCCTATGGGCTTATTTCCTTCTCACGAAAATGCCCCAAGAGTAGTAGTTACTAACGGAATGATGATCCCAAATTATTCGAAACCCGATGACTGGGAAAAATTTAATGCGTTGGGCGTAACGCAATACGGGCAAATGACGGCTGGAAGTTATATGTACATTGGTCCGCAAGGAATTGTTCATGGTACCACGATCACAGTTTTAAACGCTGGAAGAAAAATATCAAAATATGGAGAAGGTCTGGAAGGTAAATTATTCGTGACTTCCGGTCTTGGAGGAATGAGCGGCGCGCAACCCAAAGCCGGGAATATTGCAGGCTGCATTACCGTTTGTGCAGAGGTAAATCCCAAAGCAACCGAAACGCGCCATAGCCAGGGCTGGGTAGACGAAGTAATTTCTGATCTAGAGAAACTTGCTAAAAGAGTGCAGGAAGCCAAAGCTAAAAAGGAGGTAGTTTCTATCGCTTTCCAGGGAAATATTGTAGATGTTTGGGAATATTTTGAAAAAGAGAATATTTATATCGATTTGGGAAGTGACCAGACTTCTTTACACAATCCCTGGGCCGGCGGTTATTACCCGGTAGGCTTGAGTTTAGAAGAAGCCAATACGATGATGGCTGAGGAACCTGAAAAATTCAAGAAAAAAGTACAGGAAAGTTTAAAAAGACAAACCGCGGCAATTAATAAACATACCGCTAAAGGCACCTATTTCTTCGATTATGGAAACGCTTTCTTATTAGAGGCTTCAAGGGCCGGAGCCGATATTCTTGCTGAAAACGGCAAAAATTTCAAATATCCAAGTTATGTGCAGGATATTATGGGACCTATGTGTTTTGATTATGGTTTTGGGCCTTTTAGGTGGGTTTGCGCTTCGGGAAAAGAAGACGATCTTGACAAAACCGATAAGATCGCGACTCAGGTTTTAGAAGAACTCAAAAAGAATTCCCCGGAGGAAATTCAGCAGCAAATGGCTGATAATATTCAGTGGATAAAGGGCGCAAGAGAAAACAAACTGGTAGTAGGATCTAAAGCCAGGATTCTCTATGCCGATGCCGAAGGACGAATGAAGATTGCCAAAGCTTTCAATGATGCTATTGGAAATGGAGAAATAGGAACGGTTATTTTAGGACGTGATCATCACGACGTTTCCGGAACAGATTCTCCATACCGGGAAACTTCAAATATTTACGATGGATCCCAGTTCACAGCCGATATGGCGATACAAAATGTAATTGGAGATAGCTTTAGAGGCGCCACCTGGGTAAGCATTCATAACGGCGGCGGAGTTGGCTGGGGCGAGGTGATTAATGGTGGATTTGGTATGATTCTTGAAGGAAATAAAGCATCGGAGGAGCGACTAAAGTCTATGCTTTTCTGGGATGTTAATAATGGAATTGCCCGCCGAAGCTGGGCCCGAAACAAAGAAGCGCTCTTCGCTGCAAAAAGGGCTATGCAAATGGAACCAAAACTAAAAGTAACTATCCCAAACCTGGTAGATCCGGCTCTTTTTGACACTAACACCTAAAATAATATTTTATGAAAGTCTTAAAAATTACACCGGTTCTTTTACTGCTAACTATCCTGGTAACTTCCTGTAGTAGCGTAAGAGTTGCTTCAGATTATGACAGGGAAGTAAACTTTAACCAATATGAAAGTTACGCTTTTTTTAAACCTGGAATAGATAAAGCTGAAATATCAGATCTAGATAAAAAACGAATCCTTAGAGCCATAGAAGCTGAAATGCAACGTAAAGGTTTTACAAAATCTGAGGATCCAGATCTTTTAGTAAGCATTTTTACGAAAACCAATGAAAATATTAATATCTACCAGAACAATATGATGGGCTGGGGATATGGCTGGGGATGGCATCCCTGGTATTGGGGCTCAGGTTTTAATACCGTAAACCGCACTAGCGAAGGCACGCTGTATATAGATCTAATTGATGCTGAAGGAAAAGAACTGGTTTGGCAGGGAATGGGAACTGCCGCTTTAGCCAGTGATGTGAATAAAAAACAAAAAAGGATAAACGAAATTGTTTCTGAAATACTTGAAAAGTATCCTCCAGAAATAAAGAATTAACCCCACAAATTTTTCAACAAAAATGCTCCTCTTGTAGGAGCATTTTTATTTTTGCACGGCTTTAGTTATCATTTTATGAATTTCAGGTTAATTTCTTATCTTTATATTGAATTTTAGTTAATCACACTTATGCTCGATAAAGTTGAATCTAATGCGATTTTAGACCGCTTGCCGGCCCATCTTCAGCAATATATAAAACCACAGAATTACGATGATTACACCCCGGTAAACCACGCGGTTTGGCGTTATGTAATGCGTAAAAATGTAGATTACTTAAGCAAAGTTGCGCACGAATCTTATCTTGATGGTTTAAAGCAAACCGGCATTTCTATAGATCATATTCCCAATATGTATGGGATGAACCGAATTTTAAAAGAAATTGGCTGGGCTGCTGTAGCGGTAGACGGCTTTATTCCGCCGGCTGCTTTTATGGAATTCCAGGCTTTTAACGTTTTGGTAATTGCGAGCGATATTCGTCAGCTCGAGCATATAGAATATACTCCTGCTCCAGATATTATTCACGAAGGTGCCGGCCACGCCCCTATTATCGCTAATCCAGAATACGCAGAATATCTTAGACGCTTTGGCGAAATAGGCTGTAAAGCGATTTCTAGCGCTAAAGATTATGAAATTTACGAAGCCATAAGGCATCTTTCTATTATTAAAGAAGCTGAAGATACACCTCAGCAAGAAATTGAAGAAGCTGAAAAGAAAGTAGATTACCTGCAAAATAATATGGGGAAGCCCAGTGAGATGGCGCAGATAAGAAATTTACACTGGTGGACCGTAGAGTATGGATTGATAGGAAGTTTGGAAGATCCTAAAATATACGGCGCCGGTTTACTCTCTTCTATTGGAGAAAGCGCCTGGTGTATGACAGATAAAGTGAAGAAGATTCCATATTCTATTGAAGCTTGCAAACAGGAATTTGATATTACCAAACCCCAGCCTCAGCTTTATGTAACGCCAGATTTTGCGCATTTAAGCTCAGTTTTAGAGGAATTTGCTAATAAAATGGCTTTAAGAAAAGGCGGTCTGGAAGGAATTCAAAAATTGATTGATTCTAAAAATCTTGGAACTATAGAATTAAGCACCGGTTTACAGATCTCAGGAGATTTTTCAAAAGTTATTGAACACGATGGCAAACCAATTTATATTCAAACTACAGGGAAAACTGCCCTTTCCCATCGGGAAAAGGAGCTGGTTGGTCACGGTGTAAAAAATCACCCTGAGGGATTTGGTTCACCAATTGGCTCTTTAAAAGGAATCAATTTAGCGATTGAAGATATGAGTCCGCGTGATCTTAGGGCTTACGATATCTATGAAGGTGAAAAGATTGAATTTGAATTTGAAGGTGGTATAAAAGTTAAAGGAGAAATAATTACCGGAACCAGGAATCTGCAGGGGAAAATAATAATTATTAGCCTAAAAGATTGTACCGTTGCTTATGGCGAGGAAATTCTGTTTAAACCTGAATGGGGCAAATATGATATGGCGATTGGGAAAGAAGTTATTTCAGCATTTGCCGGCCCGGCAGATAATCTTTCTTTCGATCTAATTACCCACAAAACCTCAACTTCTACAATAAAAAGCAAAAGTACACCAGAACGCGAAGAACTTAATTCTCTTTATGCTTCTGTTAGAAATATAAGAGAAGGGAAAAACGCGAAATTTTCATTAGACGCTGCTTTAGAACTTGTAAAAAAACACCACCCAAAAGACTGGTTGCTTTCTGTAGAAATTTATGAATTAACGGTAGGGAAAGATGAAAAACTCGCAAAAGAAGCTCTAAGTAATTTAGAGGAGGTAAAATCTCGAAGACCAGATATCTCCCATTTAATTGATGGAGGAATAAGCCTAATAAACGGCCAATTGGTAATTTAATATAACATTCAAGTTTTAAATTTCGAAAAAGCAGTCTATAGTTTTATTTTTTCCAATTCTTCGGAATCATTGAAATTCTGGTCGTTGTATTGCAGCGTCCAACCCATAGAGTTGGTTAAAATATAGATCTTTTGCAATTCGCTAATTAGCCTGTTTTCAGCATTAGATTTAAGCGAAGAAGCTTCTACCTTTTCTCTAATAGATTTTTCAATTCGGCCCTTAATTTTATTGTGATCTTCAGCATCAAACTGGTTTAAATAATCCTGGGTAACATCGTAATATTTTATCTCGGGATTTATTGTAATTTCTTCTTTAGGAATAGAAGTGATGCGCACAATTTTATTTTCTTCATCAATTTCGGTTTCTAATTTACTTAGATCGTAAGCCACGGTTGCCGTAGCATTTACAATAATAAGCGCTTTCTTCCTTGCCGAAAAAATATCGAGATAAAACTTCTTTGAATTTTTATAAGAATAAACCTGGGAAAAAGTGCCTTCGGTCACTACCAATTTTCCCACATTTTTAATTTGCTGCTGAAGCAAGGCTGTACTTTCTTCTAATTGATCTTTTTCATTATTTCTGTTTTCACAATAGCGAATACCAAAAACCACAAGCAAGACCAAAATGGCACCTATAAGGAAATTTCTCATTTATCAATTTTTTCTAAAGGTACAAAGAATGTGAATTTTGGAGTTTTTGAAGAAAACATTACTTTTTTAAAACACTTATGGACGGCCCCACCCGTCCATAAGTTTTTAACTTTCTAAAATCTACCCCAACAAATTTTAGAAAACGAATTAAG
>Ga0098069_100304_pt1 | contig 24351 bp, 18 predicted proteins | sample 27_taG_FD_92584 | JGI IMG/M metagenome (GOLD analysis project Ga0098069, IMG submission 92584) | Marine viral communities from Cariaco Basin, Caribbean Sea - 27_WHOI_OMZ | ecosystem: Environmental > Aquatic > Marine > Oceanic | place: Caribbean Sea: Cariaco Basin | collected 2014-11-09
CAAGAATGTAGAGCGGACAATTATGCGTTCTGCAGCGAAGTGGTTTAAAAACCCCTAACCGCTGCGGTCAGCCGCCCATTGCGGCAGCAGCCGCGGTTGCGATTCTCGACCACATGGTCGTCGCAGACGCGCCGAAAGCCTGGAGCCCGCCAATCATGGCGAGAAAGATCAGGGCGAGGATCAGCCCGTATTCGACGGAAGTGGCGCCGCGATTATCGCGTTCCAACATGCGCAGGAATTTGATCATGCCCGGTGCCCCCACTCGTCGCTTGTCTAAGCTGACATGGGATGTTTACGCTGGGGCGGGTTAAGAAATCGTTGAGAGTGGTCGCGAAAGTGGAAAATATCCCGACATGGACCTGCGTCGTCGCGCTGGCGCTGCGCGACGGGAAGGGGCGCTGGCTGATGCATCGGCGCCCCGCGGACAAGCACCATGGCGGGCTCTGGGAGTTTCCCGGCGGCAAGGTCGAGACGGGCGAAACCCCGCGCAATGCGCTGGTTCGCGAGATCGACGAAGAGCTTGGCCTGGTCATCGAACCGGCGGCCTGTGCGCCCGTCGGCTTCGCCGAGGAGACCAGCGGGGAAGGGCGCCCGCCGATTGTCATCATGCTTTACACTTCGGTCTGGGACGGGAGCGGTATGGGCGCGCTAGAGGGGGGTGAAATCGATTGGTTTACCCCTGAGGAGGCGGAGCTACTTGCCAAACCCCCGCTCGATGTCGCGCTGGCGGCAAAGTTGTTTGCAAAAGGGGTGATTTAGGGATTGCCAAGCTGTGGGTGCCTGCCTATGTGGCGCCCTACAAGCGCGCCCGTAGCTCAGCTGGATAGAGCACCAGACTACGAATCTGGGGGCCGGAGGTTCGAATCCTTCCGGGCGCGCCACAAAAGGCCATCCTTCTCCGGAAGGGTGGCCTTTTGTGGTTCTGGAGGAGGCGCAAGGGCGCCGGTGCCCGCAAGCCGCGGAGTAGGGCGGTCAGTCGGCCTCGTCTTCGAGCCAGTGCATGTCGTCATCGCTGAAGCCGAAGTGATGGCCCGCCTCATGCACCACCACGTGGCGCACCAGATCGTCCATTCGGACCCCGGTTTCGCGCCATTCGGCAATCAGCGGTTCGCGGAACAGCCAGATGCGCGGCGGGAGCTGCCCGCTCTGCCAGATCGATTGGTCGGGCAGGGGTTCGCCTTCGTAGAGGCCGGAAAGATGCCAGCGGTCCGTGATATCGACCGATGCCAGCTGCTCGGGGGTCGCGAAATCCTCGACCTGCAGAACGACATCGCCCATCTGGTCGCGGAACTGCGCAGGCAGTTCGGCGAAAGCCGTTTCGGCCATTGTCTGCATCTGGGCCCGCGTGGGCGCTTGTCGGTTATGCATGGTGAAGCCGATATGGGTTAGCCGGCCGGGCCCCACAAGACCGGAACCGCGCCGCCGGTGACCGGTTCATCTTCCAAAGGAGATAAGAAACATGGCCGATGCCACGAAGATTTTCGAACGCCTGAAGGAAGATCATGACCGCCACCGCGAGCTGCTGGACAAGCTGCTCGACACGAGCGGGGATACGACCGAGCGCAAGTCGCTGTTCGAAGAGCTGACCAAGGAGCTCAAGAGCCATGCTGCCGCAGAAGAGCAGGCGCTGTATTCCACAATGCTGCGCAAGCCGCCGACGACCGGCGAAACGCGCCATTCGGTGGCCGAGCACCACGAGATCGAAGAGGCGCTCAACGACCTTGCTGCGACCGATATGTCCGAAGGTGGCTGGCTGACGAAGTTCAAGAGCTTCGAGCACCAGTACCGGCACCATATCGACGAGGAAGAGGAAGACCACTTTCCCGACTTCGAGCGGCATCTCGACGAAGATGACATGAAGCACATGGAACGGGTCTTCGAGCGCCGCAAGGACGAGGAAATGGCGGAAGCCGAAGTGACGCCCGAGAAGAAGGAAGACGCGAAGGAATAGCGCGCGGCGCAGGGGGTCGGCACATGAGTGAAGACAAGCAGGCGGATCCGAGCCGCACTTCGGCGCTGTCGCCTTCGGTCGAGCCCGGGGTCTGGCGCTATGCCAGGGCCTCGCGCGCGAGCGTAATCGTCGATGCTGCCGACTATTTCGCCTTCATGCAGGAAGCGATGCTCAAATCGCGCCGTCGGATCCTGCTGATCGGCTGGGATTTCGACACGCGGATACATCTGGAACGCGGGCGGCGCTGGTGGCAGCGCGCGTGGAAACGCGGGTACCCGTCGCGGCTCGGCAGTTTCATCGCCTGGCTGGCGCGCCACCGCAAGCAGCTCGACATCCGTATCCTGAAGTGGAGCGTAGGCGCACTGTCGACTATGGGCCGTGCCTCGATGTGGTGGGATCTTGCCCGCTGGTTCCGTCATAGCCGGATCAACTTCCACTTCGATACCGCGCATCCGATCGGTTGCACGCATCACCAGAAGATCGCCGTGCTCGACAACAAGGTGGCGGTGTGCGGCGGAATCGACATGACCGACAAGCGCTGGGACACGCGCGACCACGACGAGGTCGATCCTCGCCGCAAGACACCGCACGGGCGCAGTTACGGCCCGTGGCACGATGCCGCGATGCTGATGGAGGGCGAGGTCGCCACCGCGCTTGCCGAGCTGGGCGACGACCGGTGGACATCGGCTGGCGGTGCCGAGCTACCCGAAGTTCCCGATGCCCCCGGCAGCCCCTGGCCCGATGCGCTGACCGCCCAGTTCGAAGATGTCGAGATCGGCGTGGCACGTACCCGCGCTGCCTACCGTGACTGGGAAAAGATCACCGAGATCGAGCAGCTTTATCTCGACCAGATCGCCGGCGCGAAGCGGTTCATCTACGCCGAGAGCCAGTATTTCGCATCGCGGGCGATCGCCGAAGCCATCATCGCCCGCCTGGGAGAGGACGATCCCCCGGAAATCGTCATCGTGCATCCGTGCCACGCCGATGGCTGGCTCGAACAGCAGGCGATGGATCATGCGCGTGCGGAATTGGTGCGCGCGATCGGCGAAGCGGATCCGCAGCGCCGGTTCTCGCTCTGGTCCCCCTTCACCGGCGAGACGCCGATCTACGTCCACGCCAAGATTATGATCGTCGACGACACGATCCTGCGGATCGGCTCGGCCAATCTCAACAACCGCTCGATGGGCCTCGACAGCGAGTGCGATGTGTTCATCGATTCGACGCGCAAGGGAAATGCGCACGCCGCCGATGCGATCGCGGCTCTGCGCCATTCGCTACTCGGAGAACACTGCGGCATCGATGAAAGCCAGGTCGGCGAATTGCTGTCACGGCACGGGTCGATGGCCGCGTTGATCGACCATTCGCAAGGCGAAGGCGGCCGAAATTTGCGGCGCTACCATCCTCCCGAACTCAACGACGTGCAAAAGGGCCTCGCCGATAGCGCGCTGCTCGATCCGGAGGACCCCGACGACATGTTCGAGCCGTTTGCAAACGGCGGGCTTTTCCGCAAGGGGAGCAGGCTCAAGCGGTTTCGCGACAAGTTCAGGAGGATCAAGGGAACGTGAGCAGCCTAGTTGGACCCGACGAGGACGATCCGCGCGACAAATTGCCCGTTCCGGAGCATGTGCAGGATGCGATCCGCACGCTCATCGAATGGACGGGCGACGATCCCGCGCGCGAAGGCTTGCTCGACACCCCCAAGCGGGTGGCGCGCGCGTGGAAGGAATACTGCATCGGGTACACCGAAGACCCGGCAGTGCACCTCGATCGCGTGTTCGAGGAAGTGGGCGGTTACAACGAGATCGTCCTGCTCAAGGATATTCCGTTCCAGTCGCATTGCGAACACCACATGGCGCCGATCATCGGCAAGGCGGCGATCGCCTATCTGCCGCATGACCGTGTCGTCGGCATTTCGAAGCTTGCGCGCGTGCTGCATGGCTTCGCGCGGCGGCTGCAGGTGCAGGAACGCCTGACCGCCGAAGTGGCCGACTGTATCTGGGAAAATCTCCAGCCGCAGGGTGTCGCGGTGGTGATCGAGGCATCGCATGCCTGCATGACCGCGCGCGGCGTGCGCACGCCCGGTGTCGGCATGGTCACGAGCCGGATGATGGGCACCTTCCTCGACGACCATCGCAGCCGTGAAGAAGTGCTCAAGCTGATGGGATACGGCTGACCGCCCGGGCGGCCGGCTCCGAGGTCAAACCCGCAAATAAAAACGCCCCGCCGGGCAGCAAGCCGGGCGGGGCGTCTGTTTGCGTGTCGGCAGGGCCGATGGCTTACATCTGGCCGAGCATGTGTTCCGCACTCGAGACCGAGAAATCGCCCGGTGCTTCGACATTGAGCTGGGTAACCACGCCGTCCTCGACCACCATCGAATAACGCTGACCGCGCTTGCCGAGGCCGAAGCCCGAACCGTCCATCGTCAGGCCGACCGCTTCGGCAAAATCGCCATTGCCGTCAGCGAGCATGGTGATGTCTTCGGAACCGGCAGCGCTTTTCCATGCGCCCATCACGAAGGCGTCGTTGACTGCCGTGGCGACGATTTCGTCGACGCCCTTCGATTTCAGATCGCCGGCCTTGTCGACATAGCCGGGCAGGTGCTTGGCCGAACAGGTCGGGGTGAAGGCGCCGGGCACCGAGAACAGCGCCACCTTCTTGCCCTTGAAGTAGTCGGCCGAGCTTACCTGCTCGGGGCCGTTCTCGGTCGCCTTGACCATTTTTACATCAGGCAGCTTGTCGCCTACCGAAATCGTCATAACAAAACTCCGTCTATCGCGTGTGCCGGGTGAGGTAAGCTGCACCGCGGCGATGCGCAAGCTCCCAGCGCGGGCGCGGCCCGGGGGTTGGTACGGGGCCGGGGAGGGGATGTTGCCCTCGTTCGGCTGGGCGGCTAGGGCCGCTGCCATGCGGCAGCCGCGCACTCCCCCCAGGCGGCCACCACCCCGATAGACTGAGGATTTACCGTGAGCGAATTCACCGATTACGTCATCAAGGACATTGCCCTGGCCGATTACGGCCGCGCCGAGATCGCCATTGCCGAAACCGAGATGCCGGGCCTGATGGCGCTGCGCGAGGAGTATGCGGCAAAGCCGCTGAAGGGCGCGCGGATTACCGGTTCGCTGCACATGACGATCCAGACCGCCGTGCTGATCGAGACGCTGGTGGCGCTCGGCGCGGATGTGCGCTGGGCGACCTGCAACATCTACTCGACGCAGGATCATGCCGCGGCGGCCATCGCGGCGCAGGACATCCCGGTCTTCGCGATCAAGGGCGAGAGCCTGGCCGACTACTGGGACTATGTCGGCCGCATCTTCGACTGGTCGACCGATGAGGATCCCGACCAGACAGCGACCATCATTCTCGACGATGGCGGCGATGCGACCATGTTCGCGCTGTGGGGCGCGCGCGTCGAAGCGGGCGAGGAACTGCCCGAGCCGCAGAATGCCGAGGAAATCGAATTCCAGCGCGCGCTCAAGGCGTTCCTCAAGACCAAGCCGGGCTATCTGACCAAATCGGTCAAGAACATCGTCGGCGTGTCGGAAGAAACCACCACCGGCGTCCACCGCCTCTATCATCTCGCCAAGCAGGGCAAGCTGCCGTTCCCCGCGATCAATGTGAACGACAGCGTGACTAAGTCGAAGTTCGACAATCTCTATGGCTGCCGCGAATCGCTGGTCGATGCGATCCGCCGCGCAACCGACGTGATGCTGTCGGGCAAGGTCGCCTGCGTCGCCGGCTTCGGCGATGTCGGCAAGGGTTCGGCGCAGTCGCTGCGCAACGGCGGCGCGCGCGTGCTGGTCACCGAAGTGGATCCGATCTGCGCGCTGCAGGCCGCGATGGACGGCTTCGAGGTCGTGACGATGGAAGAAGCGGTCAAGGTCGCCGATATCTTCTGCACCGCGACGGGCAACGAACACGTCATCACCGCCGAACACATGAAGGCGATGAAGGACAAGGCGATCGTCTGCAACATCGGTCACTTCGACAGCGAGATCCAGATCTCGGCGCTCGACAATTACGAATGGAACGAACTCAAGCCGGGTACCGACCTGGTGAAGTTCCCCGACGGCAAGGAAATCATCGTGCTCGGCAAGGGCCGGCTGGTGAATCTGTCCTGCGCCACCGGTCACCCGAGCTTCGTGATGAGCTTTAGCTTCACCAACCAGACGCTCGCGCAGATCGAACTGTGGACCAAGGGCGACGAATACAAGAACGACGTCTACGTCCTGCCCAAGCATCTCGACGAAAAGGTCGCGGCGCTCCATCTCGACAAGCTGGGCGTGAAGCTAACCAAGCTGAGCCAGAAGCAGGCCGATTACATCGGCGTGCCGGTCGATGGTCCGTTCAAGCCCGAACATTACCGTTACTGACGGCCGTTCCGGTCCGGATACACACGCATGAACGCGCGCGGGGGCATTGCATCCCCGCGCGCGTAGGCATAGCTGGCGGGTAATGGACTCATCTCCCGCACTGCTGGCCGTCATCGGCCTTCTGCTGGCGCTTTGGACTGCGGGTGCGGTGTGGGTGATGCTGCGCGCCAGCGGACGCGAACAGCGATCGATCGCCAGTCGCAAGACCGCCCAGCGCCTGTCGCGGCTGATCGAGGAAGGTCCCGCCATTCCGCTGCTGGTACGGGCCGACGGGCGGATCGAGGCACCCGATCGGCTGGCGCGGTGGATCGGGCTTGAGAAAGTCCCCGAATATCTCAGCGAGCTGGCTGGCGGCGAGGGGCGCGGCCTCACCGAAGCGCAGGTCGATACGCTGACACGCAATGTCCGGCGCACGCAGAAGACCGCCAAGCCGTTTCGCATGGCGATCAATGTCTCGCCCGATTCGGGCAAGTCGCTGGCGCTGCAGGGGTCGCTGGCGGACCCGGCGGTGTCCCCCGGCGGGTCGGCGCTCGTCTGGGTCTTCGACTTCAGCGACAGCCAGGCGGAACTGACTCAGCTGCGCGAGGAAGCGGCGCGCGCTCGCGAGGATTTCGGCGCGCTGGTCGGGCTGATCGAGGCCGCCCCGATGCCGATGTGGTTCCGCGGGGCTGACATGCAGCTGCGGCTGGTCAACCAGGCCTATGTCGCCGCGGTGGGTGCCGAAAGCGCGGACCAGGTCGTTGCCGACCAGGTCGAACTGGTCGAAACGGTCAATGGCCGCACTGCGGCCGAGGTCGCGCAGCAGGCGGCCGACCGCCGCCAGCCGATCGAACGCATCCTCAGCGCGACGATCGAACGCGCGCGGCGCACGATCCGTGTTACCGACCTCCCGCTGATGGGCGAGGGGATCGCCGGCTATGCGGTCGATATCGAGGAAATGGAGGAGCAGGCGCGCGAGTTCCGTGCCTTCCGCGAAGCGCAGCGTTCGATGCTCGACCAGCTTTCGATCGGCGTGGCGCAGTTCGATGCCGGCCACCGCATGACCTTTGCCAACCAGCCCTTCCACCGCGTCTTCTCGCTCCCCCCCGGCGTGGTCAACGAACGCACGTCGTTCGGACAGATGCTGCTGATCGCGCGCGAAAACGGCCGGATCCCCGAAGTGCGCGACTTCCCCGCCTGGCGCAACGAATTGACCGAGTGGTTCCAGCGCGACGAGCCCCACGAGGAAGCCTGGCCGCTGTCCGACAGCACCCATCTGCGTATCGTCGCGCAGCCCCTGCCCGATGGGGGGCTGGTGATGATTGCCGAAGACCGCACCGAACAGCTCGCGCTGTCGGCGACGCGCGATACGCTGCTGCGCACGCGGACCGCGACATTCGACAATCTGTTCGAGGCGCTTGCCGTGTTCGCGCCCGACGGGCACCTCGAACTGTGGAACCGGGGTTTCCCTGGCGCCTGGGGGATCGATCCCGAAGTGCTCGACGGGCACCCGCAGGCCGAAGACCTGTTGCAGGCGATCTCGCGCAATCTTTCGGACCCGGCCTCGGTTTCGCAGCTCAACCAGGTGATCCGTGCCGCCACGCTCGATCGCAAGAAGAGCAATGGCCGCATCGAGCTCGCCGATGGCCGGACGCTCGACTTCACTGGCGTGCCATTGCCCGATGGCAATGGGATGCTGACCGTGCTCGACGTCACCGCGTCGCAGCAGGCCGAGGTCGCGCTGCGCGAACGCAACCGCGCGCTCGAGGAGGCCGATGCGGTGATGACCCGTTTCCTCGCCAATATGAGTTACGAATTCCGCACTCCGCTGACCTCGATCGGCGGGTTCGCAGAGCTGCTGACCAGCGGCATCGCGGGCGAGCTGTCGCCGCAGGCGACCGAATATGCGCAGGCGATTTCGCTGTCGGTCGGGAAGCTGACCGAGCAGGTGGAGAACGTGCTCGACCTGTCGCAATCCGAAGCGGGCCTGATGCCGCTGCGCAAGAGCACCTTCACGCTGCTGCCCTTCCTGACCAAGATCGTGCGCAAGGAAGAACAGCGCATCCATGATGGCGAACTGACGCTCGACCTGAAGGGCGATGCGGAAAAATCGGTGACGGCCGATCCGCACCAGCTCCGCCGCGCGATCTCGCAATTGCTCGACAATGCGATCAACGGCACCCCGCGCGGGGGCCGGATCGCGATCGATATCGGGCGCAAGCGCGACGAGACGCGGATCGTGATTTCCGACAATGGCCGCGGGATGAGCCAGCACGAGCTTGCTCGTGCGCTGGAGGGCATCCGCATGTCGTCGGACGGCAAGGGTATCGAACGCCGCCACGGGCTGGGCATTCCGCTGGCGCGGCAATTGGTCGAAGCGCATGGCGGTACGCTCGAGATCCGCAGCCGCAAGAACAGCGGCACCACCGCAACGATCACCCTGCCGTGAAAATCGCGCTGCCCGATCTCGCGGCGATGGAGGCGTTCGGCCAGCAGATCGCCGCGAAGCTGGCGCCGGGCGATGTCGTGGCGCTTTCCGGTACGCTGGGCACTGGCAAGACCACGCTGGCGCGTGCGATCATCGCGGCGCTCGGTCACGAGGGCGAGGTGCCTTCGCCGACCTACACGATCATCGAAACCTATGACGGCCTGCCGGTCCCGCTGCTCCATGCCGATTTCTACCGGCTCGAGGATCCCGCCGAAGCTGCCGAGCTGGGGCTCGACGACTACCGGGAGGGCGCCGCACTGCTGGCCGAGTGGCCCGATCACGCGGGCGGTTTCACCCATGAGGCGAACTGCCTCGCCATTGCGCTGGAAAAGGTGGGCGAAGGCCGCGAGGCCGTTGTCACCCCGGGCACATCTTGGCAAAGCCGCTGGCCATGAGCGATGCGCCTTTCGACGAGATTCACGAGTTTCTGGGTGGCACCCGGTGGGAAGGCGCGGAAATCGCCCCTCTCGTCGGCGATGCCAGCTTCCGCCGCTACTTCCGGGTAAGGATGGGGGGTGACAGCGCCATGCTGATGCATGCGCCGCCGCCGCACGAGGACCCGGCGCCGTTCCTGCACGTGGCGCACTGGCTCGACCGGAACGGCCTGCGCGCGCCCCGCATACTGAGCGAGGACGCCGCCAATGGCTGGGTGCTGATCGAGGATTTCGGCGACCAGCGCATGCGCGAATGGATCGATGCCCATCCGGCCGACGAGCGCGGGATCTACGCGCAGGCGATCGATACGCTGGTGGCGCTCCACCGGCTGCCGCCCGGCCCGTTCGAGCCCTATGACATGGCCGTCTACCTGCGCGAAGCGATGTTGCTGGTCGAATGGTATTGCCCGGCCATGGGGCTGACGGTCGATGTGCCCGCCTATCGCGCCGCATGGGAAACCGCGCTTGAGCCGCTGCTCGCGAGGCAGGATCCCGGCGTGACCGTATTGCGCGACTACCATGCCGAAAACGTCATGCTGCTAGAACCCGGCAAGCTGGCGGGAGCCCAAGGATTGATAGATTTCCAGGACGCGCTGGTCGGCCATCCGGCCTACGACCTCGTCAGCCTGTTGCAGGATGCGCGGCGCGAAGTGTCGACCGAACTCGAATGCGAGATGCTGGGCCGCTACCGTGCCGCGGCCGACCCGGGGCCCCATTTCGAGGCCGACTATGCCCGGCTCGGAGCGCAGCGGAACGCCAAGATCGTGGGCATTTTCACGCGTCTCGCCAAGCGCGATGGCAAGGCGCGGTATCTGGCAATGATCCCGCGCGTCTGGCAGGCGATGGAACGCGATCTGGCGCATGAAGCGCTGGCGCCGGTCGCCGCCTGGTTCGACGCGAACATCCCACAGGAAATCCGCGATACCGCCGGAGGGGAAATCCAGTGACCACGCTCGTCTCCGACACGGCCATGCTGATGGCCGCAGGGCTGGGCAAGCGCATGCGCCCGCTTACCGCGACCACGCCCAAGCCGCTGGTGCGCGTGGCCGGAAAACCCCTGATCGACCGTGCGCTCGACCGCCTCGAGGAAGCCGGTGTCGCAAGGGCCGTGGTCAATGTGCATTACCTGGCCGATGCGATCGAAGCGCATGTCGGTGCGCGCAAGGCGCCCGCGGTGACGTTCTCGGACGAACGCGAGCAATTGCTCGAGACCGGGGGCGGCATGGTCAAGGCCGCCGCCGCCGGGCTGCTGCCCGATCCGTTCTTCGCCTGCAATGCCGACAGCATCTGGCTAGACGGCCCGCAAAACGCCTTCAGCGATCTTTCGGCCGGGTGGGATTCCGAGCGCATGGATGCGTTGCTCTTGCTCGTCACGCACGCGCGCGCCCACAATTTCGACGGTTCGGGCGATTTCTACATGGACCCCGCCGGCCAGCTCACGCGCAAGCTGCCCGGCCGGATCGCGCCCTTCATTTACACCGGGATCCAGCTGGTATCGCAGCGCCTGCTGCGCGATGCACCGGACGGCAAGTTTTCGACCAATGTCCTGTGGGATCGCGCGATTGCCGAAGGGCGGCTCTACGGTGTCGCCTTTACCGGACGGTGGTACGAAGTCGGCACGCCTGCGCATATCCGCCCGACCGAGGAAGCGCTCAAGGGTGGCTGAGCGGCAGGGGCCGAAGGTCTATTCGATCGCCGCACATCGCGGCTTCGCCGATGCCCTCGTCGCTGGCCTGGTCCCGCGCTATGCCAACGACGAGTTCGGCCTGGCGCGCCTGACGCTGCTCGTCCCCAGCAGCCGAGCCCGGCGCACGATTTCCGAAGCCTTCATCCGCCACGCCGGCGAACAGGGCACCCCCGGACTGCTGATGCCGCGCATGGCGGTGGTCGGCGATCTCGATCTCGATGAAACGCTCGGCCCGCTGCTCGACCCGCTGGGCGCCGTCGACATACCCCGCGCTATCGAACCGCAGCGGCGGCTGTTTGCACTGGCCCGGCTGATCGCGGACACGATGGGCGACGAGGCACCCGGCGGTGCAACGCTGCTGCGGCTCGCGCGTGAAACCGGGGCAACGATGGACCGGCTGCTGGTCGAGGGCGTGGGTCCTGAAGAACTGGTCGGCGAAAGCGTGCTCGACCTGTTCGGATCATTGTCCGATCACTGGCAGCGCAGCCTCCATCTCTTTGCAACTGTTCAGGCCAAGTGGCTGGAACAATTGCAGCAATGGGATGCGCTCGACGCGGCAGCTCGGCGCAATCGCCTGTTCGACTGGGCCGCCGCGCGCTGGCGTGCTGCGCCGCCCGAAACGCCCATCGTCGCTGCGGGCGTGACCAGCGCCGCACCTTCGCTTGCGCGGCTGCTGAGAGTGGTCGCCGATTGCGATCAGGGGGCGGTGATCCTGCCCGATTTCGATCTCACCATGCCGCAGGCGGTGTGGGACGAATTGGGCCGCGCCGGGGCGACGCCCGAACCCGGCGCCACGCCTTTCGCACGCGAGGATGCGGTGACGCATCCGCAATACCACCTCAAGTTGCTGCTCAACCGCATGGGGATCGCACGCGAGGAAGTGCAGCCGTGGCATCGCCGTGGCATCGCCGCGGCGCAGCCCGAACGCAGCCATGCGCTCGGATCGCTGTTCCTGCCGCCCGAAGCGAGCAAGGGATGGGTCGACCTGCCCGCCGAGAAACGCCGGTTGGCAGGCGTGCGCATCATGACCTGCGCCAATCCGGAGGAAGAGGCGCAGGCGGTCGCCCTGCTGGTCCGCGAGGCAGTGGAACAACCGGAAAAGCGCGTGGCGGTGGTCACGCCCGATCGCGCGCTGGCGCGGCGCGTGGTCCACCACCTCGACCGCTGGAACATCACGGCCGACGATTCGGGCGGGCGCCCCTTGTCGCAGACCGCTGCCGGCCGGCTGTTCCTGCTGCTTGCCGAGATCGTCGCCGAAGATGCCGCCCCTGTTTCGCTGATGGGACTGCTGGGCCACCCGCTGGTCGATGGCGGGATGGAGCGCGGCGTCTGGCTACGGCAGCTGCGCCGGGTCGAACGCGCGCTGCGCGGGCCGCGCAAAGCGGGCGGCCTGGCCCCCGTCGCGGCTATCGCGGCGCGGCTGGCCCAGCGGCATGGCCGCGTGGCCGATTGGTACGCCGCGGTCGATCAGGCGCTTTCGCCGCTGGTGGCGCTGCACCGGCAGGATGCCATCCCTATGCACGCCTTGCTCGATGCGCTGGTCGAAAGCGGCGAAGCGCTGTGCGGCGAAAAGCTCTGGGCACGCGAGGACGGCCGTTCGCTGGCTGGCTTCGTGGAGGAATTGCGCCGTCATGCGCGCGAGGCGGGGTTCGCCCTGGCGCCGGGCGAGGCCGCAATTGCGCTGCGCGATGCCATGGAACAGGTGGCGGTCCGGCCTCCCTATGGGGGGCATGCGCGGGTGCAGGTACTCGGGCTGCTCGAAAGCCGGATGAACCGCGCCGAACTGGTAATCTGCGCCGGACTGAATGAAGGCGTCTGGCCGGTCCGCGGGGGGATCGACGCGCTGCTCGCCCCGCCGGTGCTCCGCGCGCTGGGCGTGCCCGGTGCCGATTTCCGTATCGGACTTTCGGCGCATGACCTCGCCGGGGCGCTCGGCGCGCCCGAGGTGGTCCTGTCGCGTTCCGAAAGGGACGAGGCCGGCCCGACCATTCCCTCGCGTTTCCTGCTGCGCGTGCAGGCGCTGCTGGGCGAGCTGCTCGATCGCTACGAGGACCGCAAGACGGTCGCGCGGGCGCGGGCGATGACCCGCGCGCCGAGCGCGCCGGCCTATTCGCGTCCGGCACCGCAGCCGCAGCCCGAACAGCGCAAGGTCGACATTTCCGCGACCGCGCTCGATCGCCTGCTTGGCGATCCCTACCAGTTCTATGCTGACCGGATCATGGGGCTGAAGGATCTCGACGCGCTGGACGCCGAACCTTCGGCGCAGTGGCAGGGAACGGTGGCGCACGCCATCCTGCAACGCTGGCACGAAACGCGCGAGCGGGATCCTGCCGCCCGCCTCGCCCCGATCATGCAGGCCGTGCTCGACGAAGAGAACGCCGATCCGCTGATGCGGGGGCTGTGGCAGCCACGGCTCGAAGCCGCGCTGCGCTGGATCGAAGAGGAGATCGGTGCCTATGACGACCGCCGCGTGCTGGCGGTCGAGAAGCAGGGCGCGATGACCTTCGACGGCGTCCATGTCCACGGCCGCGCGGACCGGATCGACCGGCTCGCGGACGGCAGCCTTGCCATAATCGATTACAAGACCGGTACGCCGCCCAGCGCGGCCCGGGTCGAGGCCGGTTTCGCGTTGCAGCTTGGCGTCCTCGGCCTGATCGCCGAACGCGGCGGTTTCGAAGGTCTGGCCGGCGACGCGCAAGGCTACGAATACTGGTCGCTTGGCAAAGCCAAGGATGCGGAAAACCGCTACGGTTTCGGCTATGTTGACGTCCCGCTGAAAGTCGGGCGCAAGACTTCGGGCGTGGCGCCCGAGGAATTCCTGCCGCTGACCGCAGACAAGCTGACACTGGCCATCAACCGCTTCATCAAGGGCAATGACTCCTTCACGGCGCGCGAGAACCCTGATTATCCCGCCTATGACACCTATGATCAGCTGATGCGGCTCGATGAGTGGATCGCGCACCAGGATGGCGGAGAAACGGCGTGAGCGGGACCGTCTACGAACTGCAGGACAAGCAGCGCCTCGCGGTCGATCCGCAGGACAGCGTGTGGCTTTCGGCCAGCGCGGGGACCGGCAAGACGCAGGTCCTGTCGGCGCGTGTGCTGCGGCTGCTGCTCGAACCGGGTGCCGATCCTTCGCAGGTCCTGTGCCTCACTTTCACCAAGGCGGGCGCGGCTGAAATGGCAGTGCGTGTCAACGCGGTACTGGCGCGCTGGGTCCGGATGGACGATGCGCAGCTGGCGCGCGAACTGGCGTTTTTGGGCGCGCCCGGCGACCCAGAAACGCGCGCGCGGGCCCGGGCGCTGTTCGCCCGCGTCCTCGATTGCCCCGGCGGCGGATTGCGGATCGATACGATCCACGCCTTCGCCCAATATCTGCTTGCCGCCTTCCCCGGCGAAGCGGGCATGCTGCCCGGATCGCGTCCGATGGAAGACCGCGAGCGCGACCTCCTGAGCCGCGATGTTCTCTCGGGCCTGCTGGCAGAAGGCGACCCGCGCATCGCCGGGGCGATCGCCGAGATGAGCAAGCGCAAGGGACCCGATGCGGTCCGCGGCTGGCTGATGCGCTGCGCGCGGCACATGGACCTGTGGCAGGGGCCGGGCAGCTGGCAACCGCCGATGCAGCCGCGCGTGTTTCGCTTGCTGGGCCTCCCCGCCGATGCCGATGCCGCATGGGTTGCAGACGCATGTTCGGACGCGGCGTTTCCCTGCGCCAGCCTGCGCGCCTGCCTGGCCGCCAGCCGCGGCTGGTCGGCAAAGACGGGCCAGACTTGCGCCGATTTTCTCGAAAGCTGGCTGGCGAACGATACGGAGGCCCGGCTTGCCGCAATCGACGGGTTTTCCAAGACACTGCTCAAGGCCGATGGCACCCCGCGCAAGATGGCCGGGGCGGAAAAAGTCGATCCGGACTTTCCGGGCAACCAGGAACGGGTGGCCGAAGCCGTGGCCAAGGTGCGCGAACGCGCGGCATTGCTCGAACTGGCGGCATTCCTCGGCCCGCAGCTCGAAGCGGGACGCGCCTTCGCGCTTGCCTGGCACAGGGCGAAGGAACGCGAAGGGCTGGTCGATTTCGACGATCTCATCGCCCGCGCAGCCACGCTCCTGTCCGACAGCGCGATGGCCGACTGGATTCGGTACAAGCTCGACCGCAGCTTCGATCACATCCTTGTCGATGAAGCGCAGGATACCAATGCGGCGCAATGGGCGATCGTGAAGGCACTGACCGACGATTATTTCGACGGTTCGGGCGCGCGCGGCGAGGCGGTGCGCACGATCTTTGCCGTGGGCGATTACAAGCAGGCGATCTTCGGCTTCCAGGGGACCAGCCCGGAGAACTTCCGGCAGGCGCGCGATTTCTTCCGCGACAAGATGAATGCCGCCGCCGATGCGGCCCGCGATACGCGCGGTGCGCCCGATATTCGCGGACTGGAGGAATACGGCCTCGGCCGGAGCTATCGCACCAACCAGCAGGTACTCGGTTTTGTGGATCGGGCGATCGATGCGATCGGCCATGAGGGGTTCGGGCTCGATCAACGCAGCGATCCGCATACGGGCAGCGGCGAACCCGGACTGGTGGGTCTGTGGCAGGTCGTTCGTGTCGCCGAGGAAGAAGACGACGGCAGTGAGCGCGAAGGCTGGCTGGCGCGGCACGACCGCTTGCTGGCCGACAGGATCGCGCGGCAGGTGGCCGAATGGCTCGACCCTGCCGGCGATGGCTTTACGTTGTCGCGCGGGACCAAGCGCCGCGCCAGCGCAGGCGATATCATGGTGCTGGTCCAGAAACGGCGCGACCTCGCTCCGCTCATCGTCGCGCGGCTGTACCGCCACGGTGTCCCGGTGGCCGGGGTCGACCGGCTGCGCCTCGGCAATCCGCTGGCAGTGAAGGACCTCATGGCCGCCTTGCGCTTTGCCGCGCAGCCGCTTGACGATCTCATGCTGGCCAGCCTGCTGGTTTCGCCCTTGCTGGGCTGGAGCCAGGAGGATTTGCTGGCGCACGGCTACCGGCCGAAAGGCGTGCGCCTGTGGGAGCACCTGCGGGGCAGCAGCGATGCGTTCGTTCGCGGCACGGTCGATGCGCTGCGCGAGATACTACGGCGGGCCGATTACGACAGCCCGCAGCAATTGCTGCACTGGATATTGCTTGGCGCGCTCGACGGGCGGCGCAAGCTGGTCGCGCGGCTGGGCCGAGAAGCGAACGATCCGATCGACGAATTGCTCAATGCCGCCAATGCCTACGCAAGCGCGCATACCGCGAGCCTGCAGGGGTTCATCCGCTGGTTCGATGCTGGCGATGGCGAACTGAAGCGCGAAGCCGGGGAGGGCGGCGACCAGGTCCGGGTGATGACCGTCCACGGGTCGAAAGGGCTCGAAGCGCCCATCGTCATCCTCGCCGATGCCGCTATCCGGCCCGATGGCGCGGGCGATCTGGTGCTGGAGGAAAAGCTGCCGGGATCGGCGACGCCGCGCACCGTTCCGCTGCCGGGTCTGACCAAGGAAGAAAAGGTCGGCCCTGTTGCCGAGGCTGACGCTGCGGAAGCGGCCAAGGCGATGCAGGAACATTGGCGGCTGCTCTATGTCGCGCTGACGCGCGCGCAGGAGGCGCTGTTCATTACCGGCTCGCTCGGCCCGCGCGATGCGAAAAACGGTCCGCATGACGATAGCTGGTATGCGCGGCTCGCGGCACTGTTCGATCAAAACGAGGCGCTGGCGGATCCCATCTGGGGTGCCCGCTGGGAATTGGGCGAATACGCTGCCCCGGTTGCGCCGTCCGCGCCCGATACGGATGGTGACGGCATGCCGCTTTTGCCCGACTGGGCCACCACGCCGGTCGGGCCGGAGCCCCGGCCGCCGCGCCCGCTCGCCCCGTCGGGGCTAGGCGAGACCGAGGGCAGCGATCCCCCGCTGCCACCTGCCAGTGTCGGCGCGGCCGCGCGGCGCGGGACGTTGATACACGCGTTGCTCGAGCGCTTGCCGCAGATCGCTGGGAAAGACCGCGAAGGCAAGGCGCGCGCATGGCTGGAACGGCAGGCGGGCGACCTGGCGCCAGCGGAGCGTGAAGAAATGTTTGCGCGGGCAACGCAGGTCCTGGCCGAACCGGCGTTTGCGGAAGTGTTCGGACCCCGCGCACTGGCCGAAGTGCCCTTGGCCGCGACGGTCGAGGGGCAAGTGGTCATGGGAACCGCGGATCGCCTGCTGGTCACGGCCGACGCGGTGACAGTGGTCGACTTCAAGACCGCCCGGCGTCCGCCCCTGTCTCCCGAGGCCATTCCCGACGCCACGCTCAAGCAGATGGCCGCCTATGTCGCGGCGCTCGAGACGATCTATCCCGGGCGCAGGGTCGAGGCGGCGGTGCTCTATACCCAGACGCCGCAGTTGTTCGCCTTGCCGGCCGCGCGGCTGGCTGCCTACAAGACCGCGTTTGCGGCGCCGCAGGAAAGTTTTGCCCTGCCGCCCGTTGAGTAACCGCCTTGGCCGCCCACATCATGGGCCACACGCTTTACAGGAGATTCCCATGGCCACCACCGCCGTTACCGACGCCAGCTTTCAGTCCGACGTGCTCGAAAGCGACAAGCCCGTGCTGGTCGATTTCTGGGCCGACTGGTGCGGCCCGTGCAAGATGATCGCACCCGCACTGGAAGAACTGAGCGAAGAGCTGGGTGACAAGGTGACCATCGCCAAGATGGACATCATGGAAAATCCCGATGTGCCGGGTTCGATGGGCGTCCAGTCGATCCCCTATCTCGTGCTGTTCAAGAATGGCGAACAGGCAGCGCAGATGCGCGGTGCAGCACCGAAAGGCCAGCTCAAGCAGTGGCTTGAAGGCGAACTTTAATCCATTTTCGCATATAGATCGGCAAGCTCGTCCCATAGGGCCGGGCTTGCCGCACCCAGCAGGCCCGTGCGGCCCACCTCGTCGACGCGATAGGGTGAGCCGTCGGGCCGCGCTGCTTTGCCTCCCGCTTCATTGAGCCACAACACGCCTGCCGCATGGTCCCAGGCGAGCGTGCGTTCGAAGATGGAAACATCGTTCGTGCCCAGCGCCAGCCGCGGATATTGCTCCGCCGCGCAATAGGGGATGTCGACGAGCTCGTACGCCGGGGCGATATGACGGCGCGTGGCGTCGCGGCGCTGCTCCTCCATGAAGATCAGCGAAATCGCCGCTATCGGCGGTGACTGTCCTGTGGGGCGCGATGCCACCCGCTCGCCGTCGATCATGGCGCCGGCACCGCGGTGGGCGCTGCAGAAGCGGTCCGTCAGGCAATCGTAGATCCAGCCAGACTGGGCGACGCCGCCATCCGCGCGGGCGATGATGATGCCGAAGGGCGGTTTGCCGGCAGCGAAATTGCGCGTGCCATCGACGGGATCGACAATCCAGCAGGGCCGGTCGAGCCGCTCGAGGATCGCCGGGTCCGCATGCGCGGTCTCTTCCCCAACGAACGCGAGCGAGGCATCGATCGCGGCCAGGCCTTCGCGCAGCAGCGCCTCGCTGTCCTTGTCGGCAATCGTCACCGGGTCGTTGCCGCCCTTGTCCTCGACTTCGCCCGCTGCGAGATTGCGATAGCGCGGCAGGATGGCGCGTTCGGAAACCCGGCGCATGAGATCGAGGATCTGGTCGTCGAGCGCGGTCACGAGCGATAGTCCGCATTGATCGAGATGTAGCCATGCGTCAGGTCGCAGGTCCACACGGTCGCGCGCCCGTCGCCGACGCCGAGATCGACATCCATGCGAATGTCCTCGCCTGCCAGATGGGCGGCCACGGGAGCTTCGTCATACTCGGCCAGCGGCTGTCCGTCGCGCGCGGCCCAGATACCGCCGAAGCCGATCGACAGACGGTCGCGGTCTGCCGGTTCGCCGGCCTTGCCGACCGCCATGACCACGCGGCCCCAGTTGGCATCGCCGCCCGCTATCGCTGTCTTGACCAGCGGCGAATTGGCAATGGCAAGCCCGACGCGCCGGGCGCTGTCGTCGCTTGCCGCACCGGCAATCGCTATTTCGATGAATTTCTGCGCACCTTCACCATCGCGGACCACCAATTGCGCGAGGTCGCGGCACACCTGGAGAAGCGCGGCGTAAAAGGCGTCCGCCCCCGCATCGCTCCACGACGCAAGCGGGGTATTGCCGGCCTTGCCGGTGGCGAACAACAGCACGGTGTCGCTGGTCGACGTGTCGCCGTCGACGGTGATGCACGAATAGGTTGCCGCATTCGCCCGGCCGAGCATTTCCTGCAGGAATTCGGGCGCCACCGCCGCATCGGTAAAGACATAGCCGAGCATCGTCGCCATGTCGGGGGCGATCATCCCGCTGCCCTTGACGATCCCCGCCAGCGCGGCGCGGGTGTCGCCCAGCATCGCATGCGCGCCCGCGCCCTTGGTAAAGGTATCGGTCGTCCCGATCGCGCGTGCGGCGTCTTCCCAGCTGCACGGCTCGGCGGAGAGAACGGCCTCGACGCCCGCGCGTGCCCGGTCCTTCGGCAGTGGTACGCCGATGACGCCGGTGGAGGATACGAACACGGTTTCGGCGGAGCAGCCCAGCGCTGCGGAGACCTGTTGCACGATCTGATCGACCGCCTCGCGGCCGCGGTAGCCGGTGAAGGCGTTCGAATTGCCGGCATTGACGATCAATGCGCGCGCATGACCCTGGCGCACCTGTTCGCGGCCCAACTCGACCTCGCTCGAGGCGCAGGAGGATTGGGTGAAGACGCCGGCTACGGTGGTCCCTTCGGCCAGTTCGGCGAAGGTCAGATCGGCGCGGTCCCACTCCTTGTACCGGGCGCAAGCGACGCGCAGCGTGACGCCGCCGATCCGCGGCAGTTCGGGAAAGGGGCGGGCGAGGGGCGAGCGGGCAAGATCCATTGGCGCTCGTTAGGCGCAGAGCGGGGCGGGGTAAACGGTCAAGCGGGGTGGACGCGCATAGCCACACGTCCTATCTGACCGCTGCAATGCTTCGTCGCATCCTTACCCTGCTTGCGCTTCTTACCGGCCTCGCCGCCGCGGGCGCACCTGCGCATGCGCAGGCCTATGACGGGGTTTCCGGAGTCGAACTGACCGCCGGTACTGACCGCTGCATCCAGCACGAGGCCCGCGAAGGCGCGTCGATCGCCGGCCAGGCGCGTGTCCTGCGGCCCGCCGCGCAGCCGGCCGAGTGCGTCCCGACCGTCGCGGTGACGATCCCCGCGGTCCACATCGGTATCGACCGCTCCTACGAATAGGCGCCCCGCGCCCGTTTGTTGCCGTATTCCTGCCCGCCGCGCACCGCGCGTGCGGGCCTCCCATCCATAAGTTCACGCGGAAGGCTCGAAGGCCCCAACATGTTCAACTCCATCATGAAATCCGTCTTTGGCTCGGCCAACGACCGCTACGTCAAATCGCTCGGCAAGATTGTTGATCGGATCAACGCGCTGGAGCCGCAGATGCAAGCGCTCAGCGACGCCGAACTCGCCGCGCAGACCGACAAGTTCCGGGCGCTCCTGGCCGACGGCAAGACGCTCGACGACATCCTTCCCGAAGCCTTCGCCACGGTGCGCGAGGCATCGGTCCGCGTGCTCGGCATGCGCCATTTCGATGTCCAGATGGTCGGCGGTATCGTCCTACACCGCGGCGAAATCGCCGAGATGCGCACGGGCGAGGGCAAGACGCTGGTCGCCACACTGGCGACCTATCTCAATGCAATCGAGGGCAAGGGCGTGCACGTCGTTACGGTGAACGACTACCTCGCCGCGCGCGACTCCGAATGGATGGGCCGCCTGCACAAGTTCCTCGGCCTGACGGTCGGGGTGATCGTGCCCAACATCAGCGAGCAGCAGCGGCGCGATGCGTATAATTCGGACATCACCTATTCGACCAACAACGAGCTCGGCTTCGATTACCTGCGCGACAACATGAAGCACGAGCGCGGGCAGATGGTGCAGCGGCCGTTCAATTTCGCGATCGTCGATGAGGTCGACTCGATCCTGATCGACGAGGCGCGTACCCCGCTGATCATTTCGGGACCGACCGAGGACAAGTCGGACCTCTACCTTTCGATCGACGAGGTGGTGAAGACCTTCCCCGAGGACTGGTACGAAAAGGACGAAAAGCAGCGCAATATCCAGCTGACCGAGGATGGCACCGAACAGCTCGAGAAGCTGCTGATCGAACGCGGCCTGCTCGAGACCGAGAACCTCTACGACGTCGAGAACACGCAGGTGGTTCACCACGTCGACCAGGCGCTGCGCGCGGTGCACATGTTCAAGCGTGATACCGATTACATCGTGAAGGACGACAAGGTCGTCATCATCGATGAGTTCACGGGCCGCATGATGGAAGGCCGGCGCTGGTCGAACGGCCTGCACCAGGCGGTCGAGGCCAAAGAAGGCGTGAAGATCGAGCCGGAGAACCAGACGCTGGCGTCGATCACCTTCCAGAACTATTTCCGCATGTATCCCAAGCTGTCGGGCATGACCGGCACCGCGGCGACCGAAGCGGCTGAGTTCTGGGACATCTACAAGATGAACGTGGTCGAGATCCCGACCAACGTCCCCGTTTCGCGCATCGACGAGGATGACGAGTTCTACAAGAACACGCAGGACAAGTTCAAAGCCATCGCCAAGGCAATTGCCGAGAAGAACGCCATCGGCCAGCCGGTCCTGGTCGGCACGGTGTCGATCGAAAAGTCGGAAATGCTCAGCGAATTCCTCCGACAGGAAGGCGTCGAGCACGAGGTCCTCAATGCACGCCAGCACGAACGCGAAGCGCATATCGTGGCGCAGGCGGGGCGCATCGGCGCGGTGACCATCGCCACCAACATGGCGGGCCGCGGGACCGACATCCAGCTCGGCGGCAATGTCGATTTCCGGATCGACGACGAGCTGAGCGAATTGGAGGACGGGCCCAAGAAGGACCTCGAAATCGATCGGATCAAGGCCGAGGTCGCTGCCGAGCGGCAGCAGGTGCTCGAGGCAGGCGGATTGTTCGTGCTGGGCACCGAACGCCATGAAAGCCGCCGGATCGACAACCAGCTGCGCGGCCGTTCGGGCCGTCAGGGCGACCCCGGGCTGAGCCGGTTCTACCTGTGCCTCGAAGACGACCTGCTGCGCATCTTTGGCCCGGATACGTTGTTCTCCAAGATGATGAATTCGAATCTCGAAGACGGCGAAGCGATCGGTTCGAAATGGCTGTCGAAGGCGATCGAGACCGCACAGAAGAAGGTCGAGGCGCGCAATTACGAGATCCGCAAGCAGGTGGTGCAGTATGACGATGTCATGAACGATCAGCGCAAGGTGATCTATGAACAGCGCGCGGAGATCATGGACAGCGAGGCGGTCGACGATGTGGTCATCGACATGCGCCAGGATGCAGTCAATGCGATCGTGACCGAAGCCTGCCCGCCGGGCTCCTATCCCGAACAATGGGATATCGAAGGGCTCAAGACGCGCGTCCACGACGTCCTCGCCATCGATGCGCCGATCGAACAATGGGTCGAGGAAGACCAGGTCGAGCCCGAGATGATCGAGGAACGGCTGGTGGCGGAAGCCGACCGCATCATGGAAAACAAGATCGCTGCGGCCGACCCTGCGCTGTGGCGGCGGATCGAAAAGAGCGTGCTGCTGCAGGAACTCGACGGGCAGTGGAAGGATCACCTCGCCACGCTCGACGCGCTGCGGCAGGTCGTCGGCCTGCGCGCACATGCGCAGAAGCAGCCGCTGAACGAATACAAGCAGGAAGCGTTCAGCCTGTTCGAATCCATGCTCGAGAAACTGCGCGAGACGGTGACCAACAAGCTCATCCGCCTCGAACTGGCCGAGCCCGCGCCGATGCCGGCAGTCAATCTTCCCAACCTGCCCGATTTCCTCACCGGACATATCGACCCGCTGACCGGGCTCGACGACTCGAACGATGGTGACGGGTCGGCTGGGCGCGAAGCCTTGTTCGGCGCGCTGGCCGGCAGTTCACGTGCAGCCGTGGGGCCGGGCGGCTCGGCGGGCGAAAATCCCTATGCCGACATGGAAATCAGCCGCAATGCGCCTTGCCCCTGCGGTTCGGGCAACAAGTACAAGCATTGCCACGGTGCCATCGGCACCGGTGCGAGGGCGTGAACCTGTAGCACCGCTGCTAGCTGCGGCGGGGCTGACGGACCATCGGCACCAGCGGGGGAGAACCCGGCTCGGGGTGGATCGGATCGCCGAGCGGCGCAAACCCGCAGGCGGAATAGAACCCGGTGTTTGCCGGGTTCGAATTCTCGAGATAGGCGGGCAGGCCCTGCCGGTCGCACGCGTCGAGCACGGGTTGGATGAGCGTACGCCCCAACCCCTTGCCGCGCGCCGTCTCGCGCACGCCGATGCTGAAGAGATAGGCGTGCGGGAAATCGGGATGACGGCTATCCATCGCGGCCCCGGTCTGGACCCCGCGCCGCACCGCCCGCGGACCGCAATGCCATAGCGTGGGGAACACGAAGGCGGCGTAATCGGGCAGCGAAAACCCGGCCTCGCCGCCCGGCAGCATCCACATGCATGCGCCTTCGTGGCCCGCCGTGTAGCAATAGCCGCGCGGGACGTAGATCCGCCGCGCCTGCAGATGAAACAGATTGGCGATCCCGGCGAACGCGCCGAACAGCCAAAGATTGAACGGATCGTAGCGGAAGGCATCGGCGGTGATCGCACCGACCCGCTGCGCGTCGCCCGCCCGGGCGCGTTCGAGCCCGCCGGTCAGCGTGATGTCGTCCGGTCGCATAGTGTCCTGTTCCCTCCGCCTCGACGCTAGCCCGGGCGGCACCCAGCGTCTAGGCGGAGGCATGGCCGCGCTCGCACTCGCCTTCTTCGTTACCGCCCTCTTGTACGCCAGCGTCGGGTTCGGCGGCGGATCGACCTATACCGCGCTGCTGGCCTTGGCCGAGGTCGATTACCGGTTGCTGCCGCTGCTGTCCCTCACGTGCAATCTGGTGGTGGTGACGGGCAACTCGGTACGTTTCGGCCGGGCGGGCGTCACTCCCTGGCGCGGCGCGATCCTGCTGACCGGGCTGGCCGCACCGGCCGCCTTCATCGGCGGCCTGACCCCTATCGGCGAGGCCGGCTTTCTCGCCTTGCTCGGGGGGAGTCTTGTTTTTACCGCGCTCTCGATGTTGCTGCCTGTCGCTGGCGGCGATCCCTCCCGGCCGACGCGATTTGCGCGGTCGATGCCGCTGGCGGCCGTTCCGCTCGGCTATCTGGCAGGGCTGGTGGGCATCGGCGGGGGCATTTTCCTCGCTCCGTTGCTGCATCTGGTGCGCTGGAACGATGCGCGCGCTATCGCCGCAACCGCGAGCCTGTTCATTCTCGTCAATTCGCTGTTCGGGCTGGCGGGGCAGGTCGTCAAGAACGGTCCAGGGCGTCTGGGCGCAGCGGTGGAGCTGGGATTGCCCCTGCTCGTCGCGGTCGCCGTCGCGGGCCAGGTCGGCAGCCTGCTGGCGCTCAAATACCTTCCGCAGCG
>Ga0098069_100305_pt1 | contig 24325 bp, 27 predicted proteins | sample 27_taG_FD_92584 | JGI IMG/M metagenome (GOLD analysis project Ga0098069, IMG submission 92584) | Marine viral communities from Cariaco Basin, Caribbean Sea - 27_WHOI_OMZ | ecosystem: Environmental > Aquatic > Marine > Oceanic | place: Caribbean Sea: Cariaco Basin | collected 2014-11-09
GGCCGCATACCCCAACTTCTTCTCACCGGCTGCATATCGCTCTTTCTGCAACGCCAGCGCCTTGTTGAACACGAACCGGGCCATGCCGGCAAACTGGCGCATCTTGCGCACCTGCTCGCCGTTGGGCATCAGTTCGTATTTGAAGGCTTGGAGGCGTTGCATAGTGACCCGAAGCTATATTTATATCCAGTATTATAGGGCGCCTGCGGCGCCCGCGCTATCCTTCCTCAGCCTGAAGTGCCGAGGCTTGTCGCGCTTTTTGGTCAGCTGGCGCCTCGTCAGCAAGGCGATCAAGAGCGCGAGCTACCCACACTGAGGAGTGCGCGTAGCTCGCACGCTGATAGTCCCAGCAGTGCGTCCCACCCGGCTGGACCGGCGCATGCTGCAAGGCCTCGCGCATCTCCCGCTGGGTCGCCAACCAAGCCCCGGGCTCCCCCTGCTGGAGGGTCACAGCATCCTCAGCCTCCATGTCCAGCTGCGCCAAGCCCCTCACCAGGGCAGCGATTTCCTTAGCGCCAGCCTGGCAATAGATCAGGCTCATGGTGTTCAGCCCGCCGGTATGGCTGAGGGCTGGCTGTTGCGCCAGCTGAATCCCCACGGCCGCAGCCCCGGGAAGTCGCCGCTGGCGCCTCTCCAGGTAAAGCTCAGCGAAGGGCAGGGGGCAGTCGTCGGGCTTGACCCGCAACACCCTGCCGTCGCGGCCATTGGAGTGGTCGCTCAGGGCCGCCAGGATCGTGGCCTCTCCGCGCCTGGCCAACGCCAGCAGCTCGCGCCACTCCAAGCTGCCCCGCATCACGACGTACTGCCGCTCAAGACCCGCTGGCGCCTCATGCGGCTCGTACACGAGGAGGTACTGGGCACTATTCCCATGCCCCTGGCTGTCTTCCGGGCCGAGCCCACGCAACACGCCGTACCCGGTATCCACCCGGGCGGCACGGATCGGCACCCGGTCACCCCACTGCCAGACAATCTCGGCCTCATCCTCCTCGAGGGCCTGGCGGTAAGCATCGAGAGCCACCACAGGCGCCGAGGCCAGCCGCCGGCGCTCGCTGACGGGCTCACCCAAGGAAGAGTGGAGGGGAACCCGCAGCGGGGCTCCCTGGCTCGCCTTGCGCCACACCTGGCCAGGATCAAGGCTCGCCGCGTCCAGCAGGCGCCCCAGCTGAGCCACGTTGTCCGCCTCCTCGGGCCTGACCCACCAGACCTTCTCCGCGGCATCCCACCGCGCCCAGCTCCCGAGGGATTGCTTGAAGACCTCCTTCTGGAACGGGTGGACCTCCACCGGGCACCAGGCCTCCCGCTCACCGGCATGGGCTCTCGACACCATCAGGCGCCCTCCACCACCAACGGGCGACCGGTGCCTATCAGGCGCTGCATCGCCGCCTGCATGCGCTGGACGCCATAGCCCGCTACAGCACGGCGCACCACCTCCGGCGCCAGCCGCCAAGCTCCCATCACCTCGCTCGGCAACACTCCGAAGATCCAGGCCTCCTTCACCCGGTCCTCATCGAGGCGGAAGCCCACGATCGAGAGGTGCTGCTCGGTGCCGGCCAGCACCAGGCTGCGGTAGTAGGCCTCCGGCTTGGCCAGCGGGTCTTCGCTTTTGTGCGCATCCCAAGGCTGGTGATAGAGCACGTCGCGCTGTGGCGGAGTCTCGGACCACGTGCGCATGATCTCCTCAGGGCCAGACCACTCCACAACCAGGGCGGCGCCGGTGCCCTCCATCAGCTGCCTGTCCGGTGCATGCGTGATGGGCTCGCCCCGAACGGATGTGGCGAACAGGTTGAGGCAGGCGTCCGTGTTCATCGGGTCAACGGACAAGGGGGCGTAGCGGCCACTGGCCGCGATCCGGTAGGCCTGCGTCGGCCCAGTGACATGAAACAAGCAGGTTGCCATTCAGGGGGTCTCGCTCTGGTGGGGTGGTCAGTTAAAGGGTCACAGCATGTCGGCCTGCAGCTCGCGCAGTAGGTCGCTCTCGGACTCAGCTGCCGCACGTAGGCTGTCGTCATCGAAGGCGTAGCCGCGTTGCCCAGCCGCCAAGCGCAACGCCTCGCGGTCGTCGGGGTTCGCCAGGGCATCGCACCAGCCACGCAGCTGGTCGACCACACGGGCGTGGAACAGCTCGTAGTGCTGCCCGCTGCCGGGAGTCGCCAGCGCTTCGGCCTGCTCGATCAGCCGCCGCGGGGTGATCAGACAGCCGGGCTGGCCAAGCCTGGGGTTGGTGATAAAGCCGTCACGGGTCATCGGGGCACCTCAGTCGTTGTCCTGCTGAGCCTGGAGAAGCGCAGCGATCTCCCGCTCCACCGAGGCCACGGCTGGCGCCAGCGAAGCATCCACCTCATCCCTTCCCAAGCGGGCGATCTCTTTCCAGCGCTCGAGGGTGTCTCGGGACACGAGGTAGGTCCGCGCACAGTCGCCCTCGGGCACCTGCATCTGCAGCGACTCCAGCAGCTCGAGGTCACGCATGGAGAACACCTGGACGGCCGGCACCAGTAGCCCAGCTTCCTCGGCCTGCCGACCCAGCGAGGCCTTGTTCCAATCACGCACGGCATCCTCGTAGCTCGTGTGGGTGGCGGTCTGGTAACCGCAGCGCTGGCAGGCCAGCCAATGCGAGTGAAACCACTCGGTCTGACGGCTCAGGTAATCAGGGGTCTGGTCGCTGGCGCACATGGGGCAGGGACTGCGCTGGGACATCTGGCCTCCCGGTCTCGCTTGCACAGTGGGGTGGGCACCAATGGCGTTCATGCGGACCTCTGCTGAAGCTGCTCGAGGGTGTTCGCTCGGGCATCGGCCGACTCGCGCACAAGGTCAGGCGAGAACCCAGCCCCACAGTGAACCTCGTGGATCATCACCAGCTGCACGTAGCCGCGGCTGATCAGGTAGTGCCCGAAGCCCTGGGCCGAGGCATCCCGGTGGTTGTAGATCCCCTGGGCCTCGAGGAGGGTGATCTCCTCGATGGAGAGCATCCCTTTGTTGAGCGCTTGCAGAGTCCGCTCCCGGTAGGCGGCCTGGCGGCAATACTGCTCGGCCAGGTCGCCCAGGCTGAGGTCGTTCAGCACGCGATAGAGCCCGCTGCATTCGTAGGAGCTGGCGCCGCCGCTGGACAGCGCCAGCAGCTCACCCCTGCGGTGACTGATTTTCGGCATCTCGCTGCCTCCGATGGTGTTCTTGTTTGCCCTGGGCGAGCCCGGCGTGGGCCATGCGGTGGGCGCTGAGCATGCAGGCATAGGCGGACTGCATGGCGTCCTCGATGATGCGGTCAGCCAGGTCCAGGGGCGCGGTGTCGGTGATGCCGGCCTGCTTGAGGTCGCGCTCAATGACAGCCCGGTGGCGGTAGTAGGCATCCAGCCGGCTCTTCAGCGACTCGCTCGCTGCCGGCGGCTGTGACGGATTCACGGTCTGCAGTCTGGTGGCCATCGCCATCCCTCCTACGTTGCGACTCGCCCCGCGGCGGTGTCCCGGAGAGTCCGGGCCAGCCGCTCCAGTGCGGTGGCTGAGATCGTTCGCTCCCCCGCGCTACAGCGCTCCTCATGGCGTTGCAGCAGCGAGAGATCCCGAGGCGAGATGCCATGGCCGCGGCAGAAGGCTGCCTGCGTGATCTCGCGCTCCTCGAGCAGCTGGTTCAGGGCGTCTCGCAGCTCGACAATATCGGCATACGTGAAGTGGCCCTTGGCCATCGCCAGCTCGTCCTCATCGTTCATCTCACTCATGCTGGGCGCACCCAGCTCGGCATCGAGGTTGCACGGCGCCTCATCGGTGGCCAGGGGGGACGCCATGGCACCGCCCATCCCCATGTCCTGAGGTGCAACGCACACCTGTCTGCTAGTAGGGGTAGGGGAGGCACTGACACTTCCGAGATCGGCCGGCACCAGCTGGCGCTGCCGGGACAGTGAGGTGACCGCGAGCACGACCGCCAGCTGGAAGATCACCAGCGCCAGCGCCTGCATCACCACCAGCGCTTGCTGGCGCCAAGACAGGGCCTGGGCGGACGGCTGGGCGACGAGCCCCGCCAGCTCATGGTCGACTTCCTGAAGGCGTGCCTGGGCCACCTGGATGGGCTCGAGCCAGCCGGCCCGCGCCTCGCTGTTGGCCCGGAAGGTGGCAATGGTCTCCTCGAGGCGGGACGCCTCCCGCTGCAGCTGCTCGATGCGCAGCTCACGGCCGGCGTCACGGCTGCCCGCGGACTGCCACTCCGCGACCAGGGGCTCGCACACCGCATAGAGAGGGCCGGCGAGCGCCAGCAGGCTGGTTACCAGCGCCAGCACGCGGCGCAGGGCCTGCCGCTGAGACCAGAGCCACACGGCCACGCCCTCCAGGAGCACCGCCCAGGCCCAGCCCATAGGGCCGACGAACTCCATCCAGAACTGAATGGCATGCACCTGGAGCAATGTGATCGCCCCCAGCAGCACGGCCAGCGCCGGCAGCCGGTGGCTCCAGTGGGCTCGAGTTGTCGTGGTCATCACCTGCAGTCCCTCATCATCTCGTCACCGCGACCCCCACCCTCCCCCTGTCCAGGACGAACCGAGGTCGCTCGCGCTTACATCGAATAGGTCACCGGCCGAGGGATCACGATCCCCGAGGCCAGCTCATCGGACAGCACCGGGGCTGGCGCCGGTGTCGGCTCGGGCGCCGGTTCTTCTCGCGGCCCCCGCATGTGGATCACCGTGGAGACCACAAGCAAGGCGGCCCACAGCCACATCCAGTGCTTCACGAATTTGCGATCGCGCCAGCGGCGCTTTCCCAGCACCAGCAGGGCCACCATGTAGAGGCCGGTGGTGAGCAAGCCCAGCCACAGCGCCAGCAGTAGAAGGGTCAAGCCGGGCATACGGCCTCCTCGAGGTTGTTCTGGCCGCGACGGAACGCGCCGATGGGGTGTCCTGCTGCCTTGTGCTGGCGCAGATCGGCCGCCAGCGCCAGCCCGCGCTCACTGAGATGCAGGGTCTCCCCGGGCTGCACGCGATCGGGGCCGGCGGTAAACAGGCCCTCGGCCGCCATGTCCTGAACACAGCACCAGTCGTCATGCGCCGGATCGGGCTGCGAGCCATCGGCCAGCCGGGTGGCGTACTCGGGCTGCATGACCAGGCCGGGGCGGGGCGGGTGGTTCGGGCGCCGCGGACGCGGGCAGTGGTCGGCCAGGATGCGGAAGTGCCGGCGGTTGGCTGTCATGCGCGGGTCGGCACCCACCTGGAAGCCGGCCATCTCCACGGCCACAGCTTCCACATAGGCCAGGCACCGCCAATGGTCACGGCCCCAGCGGGCCATCGGGACATAGATTTCAGCCATCAGGCCTCTCCTGCTTGGTAAGGGACATGGTGTGTCGTGATTGCCGGTGGCTGGCGCAGCCACAGCGGCAGCGAGGTTTGCCGGCGCCGGCCGGTGACATGCCGGGCCGCCCGGTTGATCGCCGAGCGGTGGCCGACCAGCACCACCAGCTGCTTGCCCCGGGTGATGCTGGTGTAGAGCCACTGGCGCTCCAGCATGTGCCAGTGCGATCGCGCCAGCGGTAGGATCACCACCGGGAACTCCGAGCCCTGGGCCTTGTGGCCGGTCATCGCATAGGCGAGCTGCAGCTTGCCCAGGGCATCGCTGGTGAACAGCACCTCGCGACCCTCGAACTGGCCCGCCACGGTCTTCTCCTCAGGGTCCGCGTCGGTCACGTAGCCCAGGTCGCCGTTGAACACATCGCGCTGGTAGTCGTTCTCCGTCTGCACCACCTTGTCCCCTTGTGCCCAGCGCCGGCCGTTGATGGTCACCGAGCCGCGGCCATTGGGGATGTGGAACTCGCGCAACGCCTCATTGAGCGCCCGGGTGCCGACTGGGCCACCGTGCATTGGGGTCAGCACCTGCACGTCATGCAGGGGATCAAAGCCCAGCGCCGGCACCTCCTGGGTGGCCACACGGAAGGCCTCCTGCAGCACCCGCTCGGCGCCGCCATCCTCCGGCACCTCGACCACCAGGAAGTCACTGCCCGGCACCGACTCCGGCGGTTGTCCGCGGTTGACGGCATGCGCCTGGACGATGATCTGGGAGCCTTCCCCCTGACGGCGGATCTGGGTCAACCGGGCGACCGGCACTCGCTCCGAGGCGATCACATCGCGCAGCACGTTCCCCGGACCAACCGAGGCCAGCTGATCCTGATCCCCGATGATGTACAGCCGACAGCGCTCCGGCAGGGCCACGACGAGCGCACAGAACAGCACCACGTCCACCATCGAGGCCTCATCGATGATCACCACGTCCGCTTCGATCGGGTTCTCGGCGTTGCGCCCGAAGCCATTGGCGCCAGCTTCCAGCAGACGATGAATGGTGGAGGCCTCCCGCCCGGTGGCCTCGGCCATGCGCCGGGCCGCCCGCCCGGTCGGGGCGCACAGCGCCAGCGAGTAGCCCGCATCGTCCAGAGACTGCGCCAGCACCTGGGTCACTGTGGTCTTGCCGACCCCCGGCCCCCCGGTGAGTACCGCCACCCCGTAGGCGAGGCAGGTCACCAGGGCCTCACGCTGTTCCTCGCTCAGCACCCGGCCGTCCGACAGCTGCCCGTCCACCTGCGCCAGCCGCGCATCGTCCCAGGGTTCCGCCCGCGCCAGCAGGGCCTCAGCCAGCCGCTGCTCGGCCCGGAGTAGGGCAGGCAGCCCCACCAGCCCACCGTCCACGCGCTGCAGCTTGTCGTGCGCCAGCAACAGTCCTACCACCGAGGCCACCCGATCGACGGGCACCTCGAGGAGCGCGGCCCCCTCCGAGGCCAGCACCTCCTCCGAGGCCAGGGTATGCCCCGAGGCGGATCGTGCATCGACCACATGGCGCAGCCCGGCGCTGATCCGGTCCCGATGGGTCGGCTCGAAGCCGAGTGATAAGGCGAGGGTGTCGGCGATGCGAAAGCCGATACCACGGATGGTGAGGAGGGTCCGGTAGGGGTTGGCGGACACCTTGGCGATGGTCTCCTCCCCCAGCTTGCGGAAGACGGCCATGGCCCGGGACGCGCCCAGGCCATGCCCCTGGAGGAAGATCAGTGCTTCCCGGGCCTCCTGATACTCGTTCCAGCTGGTGGCGATCCGCGCTGCCTTCTTCTTGCCGATGCCGGACACCTGCTGCAGCGCCCGAGGATTACCGAGGGCATCGCGCAGCGCGTCGCCGAAGTGGCGCGCCAGCCGGACAGCGAACTTGGGGCCGATGCCATCCACCTTCCCACTGGCCAGGTACGCCTGCAGAGCCTTGGCCTCCTGAGGCACCCGGGTCACGAGGCGATCGGCCTTGAACTGATGGCCGAACCGCGGGTGGGTCGTCCACTGGCCGGTCGCCTCGACGCATTCCCCCTCATGCAGCGGCTGGCAGACCGCGACCAGAACCACCTCCTGCTCCTGGGCATCGCGCACCGTCAGGATCTGGAACCCCTCGTCGCCGGTATAGCGCACGGCCGCCACCGTCCCGCTCAAGGTCTCGTTGTTCTCCATCACGCCTCCACGCCAAAAAAAACGCCCGGTGGGGAACCGGGCGAAGCATTAAGGGCAAGGAAGAACAGACTCATCCATGACGGCGTGGCCTGTCAGCACGCCCGGGCCACGCCCGACTGCATAGCGCTGATCCGCTACGGGAGAGCCCACTGAGGTGAGAGTGAGAGAGAAGCCATGAGGCTCCCAGTGGACTCTCCGGTAGCCCCGCCGAAACGGGACGACCAGGCGGCTTATGCGCATCCCCGAAGCCGCGTCAGGGGAGAGAGAGGAGCTTGCGGGCGCACTCCGCTGAATCTGGTGGGGCGCTACCTGTCGCCCCGTCATGTGTTACTATACTAGACGACACTTTCTAGCTTTGCAACACCCCGAGTAATGGGAAGCCGCCGTATCGTCATCAGTCGATACCACGGGCGCCACAACCGGCGCTGGCCAACCACCAACACCAGAAGAAACGCATGACGACACAAGCACTCATTCTGTGTGAAAAGCACAGCGATCAAGCGGACAAGATAGCCCCCGCGTTGGGGCTGAAGCGTGACGGGAACCGCTACACGGGCCATTGGAACGGGACGGCCATCACTCTGGTCTGGGCGGCAGGGCACCTGCTGGCGCCTGAAGAGCCCGCCACCCTGACGCCCGAGGCGAATTGGCGCGATCCGCGCAGCCTGCTGCCGCTGCCGACCGTCTTCCCGCACACGCCTACCGAGCGAGGCCGCAAGTACCTGGGCAACCTGAAACAGGCCCTCTCCCAGGCCAAGGAAGTGTGGTTGGCGACGGACCCCGACCGCGAAGGGGAGGCCATCGGCTACGAGATCCTGGAGTACGCCAAGTACCGGGGTAGCGTGAAGCGGATGTGGCTCACCGGCTCGATGGAGGCGGGCGACATCCAGGCCGCCGCCAAGCGCCTGCGCGAGGGTCACGAGACCATCACCTTCTGGCGAGCCCAGCAGGCCAGAGCGAACGCTGACGGGCTCTGGCAGTACCTTGTCCGGGCCTACACCGCCGCGGCGCGTGCCGGCTTGATGGGGGACGACCTGGCGAAGGGGAAAGGCAAGGCCGGGGTGGTGTCGGCCGGGCGCGTGCAGTCAGCCACCTTGGGGCTGATTGTCGCCCGTGACCGCACCATTGAAGGATTCGTTCCGGTCGACCACTACCAGGCCAAGATCACCCTGGGCGGGGGCGACCTGACGTATGCGCCAGCTCCACCGTTCGAGGGTGCCAAGGGCCTCCGGCTCCAGGATGAAGGCAAGCCGCTGTTCCTGGACCGGGACGCCATGCAGGCCTTCGCACAGCGCCTGGAGAGCGCCAGCACAGCACAGATCCTCGAGGCCGAGACCAAGACCACCGCCAAGCATCCGCCGCTCCCCTACAGCCTCACAGCGCTGCAGCGGGACATGGCCAAACTGCACGGACTGACCGCCACGCAGACACTCAAGGCCGCCGACGCCATGCGTACAGCGGGCTACCTGACCTACCCCCGAACCGAGCATGGCGAACTACCCGCCAGCCTGTTCAATCGCCGCGACCTGCTGGGCATCCTGGGTGGCGCCGCCAAGGCCGATGACAGCCTGATGCCGGCCGCCCGGGTCGCCGGCCGCCGGCACTGCCTGGAGGACTCCAACGCCCCTCGGCCACGCTGCTTCACCGACAAGCCGATGAACCACCACGGCATCATCCCCACCACCAAGACACCGGACCTGTCCGCCCACTCCCAGGCAGAGCAACTGGTCTACCTGGCGTGCGCCCGACAGTTCATTCAGGCCCTACTCCCCCCGGCCACCATCGAGGCCATGAAGGTCGCCGCGAGCGTCGAGGTCGAGGACGTTCTCCAGCGCCAGCCCGCGCGGTTTAGCGGCACCTTCAAGCGCACGATCGACCCAGGCTGGATGACCGCCTTTGGCGACCCCAAGGCCCCCAAAGACCTGCCCCCGCTGGTCACCGGCGCCAGCACGCCCATCGAGGCGGTACGCTTCCACGAGGCCCGCACAGAGCCCCCGAAACACTACACGGTCGACACCCTACTCAACGCCATGCTCCACGCCGGTCGGCACGCTGAAGGCGAGGATGCCGAGCTGCTGCGCAAGGCCGAGGGCATCGGTACTCCCGCCACCCGGGATACGGTGATCCAGACCCTGTTTGATCGCGAGTACATCGCCACCAAGCGTCAGGGGAAACTGCAGCTGATCGTCTCCACCCCGCGAGGCCGTGCATTCATCGACAACACGCCCAGCATGCTCTCCGAGGTCAGAGTGACTGCCCGCTGGGAGCGTGAACTCGATGCGATCCAGAACGCCGCCAACGACACCGAGGCCAGGCAGCGCCGAGACGCTTTCATCAATGCTCAGCGAGCGTTCATCACGCAGCGGATCGAGGAGGTCATCGAGGATGTCGAGGACGCCCCAGAGGCCATCACTGACACGCGCAATGGACCGACCGAGAACATGCTGACCGCCGCCAGGAAAATCGCCGCCTCGCGCAATCTGACCCTGCCTGAAGGCATCGAAACCAGCTTTGACGTATGCCGCACCTTCCTGGATGAAGCGATGCAGCATCCAGCACCGCCCACTGACAAGATGAAGGCCCTGGCGCTGCGCCTCGCCGACGAGCACGGCGTCACCCTGAATGGTGAGCTGACCACCTTTCAGGCGTGCAAGGCATTCATCGACAAACACATGGGGAGCAAGGCCCCGACCCCCAAGATGATCGCCGCTGCCGAAGCCGCGGCAAAGCGCTACCGGGTGAAGCTCCCTGACGACTGCCGGACACTGGTGGCGGCCTGCCGACAGTTCCTCAACGAGCACCCGCAGTAGCACGCCGCCGAGGCCCCGCCGGGCACCCCCTGGACGGGGCAAGAACACAAGTCAGACGATCACCACTGACACACGACAAGGACGATTCCCCCCTGCCCAAGGACGGGCTCACGAACTCGCTAGACGGGCATCTGACGTGCTAACCGATGACACCGGTTGAGCCGTATTGGAGAGCTACGAGAACGTGACGCAGGTATGAGGATGAAACAGGCCATGGACCACGAGACAAACACAGTAGAGTACGTCAGCAAGAGCCGTTCCCGGCGCAAGGTAGACCGTGCCGAGTTGGCCGTTGAAGCCGATGCCATGGTGGGGGCGCTGACCGATGACATACGAGCCATCATGAAGGAGTACAACCAGCAGATGATCGACCTGGGTGAGCGTATCCGGGAAGCACAGCCACGCGCTCACGGGGCGGTGCTGCTAGACCTGAATCGGTGTGGGTATGGATGTCTGGGATGTCCGCATCCGGTATGGCAGAAGTGGGTCAACCGACAACAGCATAGCCGCACCTCGGCGTCGACATGGCACGCGGCCCGGGTTCAGCGCCCGGGGGTCGCTGCAAGAGCCAAAACCGTCCCTCAGGAAGCTCGCGATCTGATCGCAGAAGCGTTGGTATTGATCGAGCGCAGAGCCCGTTTCATCGAACACCTGAAGCGCATCAACAAGGCCATCGGGACCGCTCGCCACTACCGCCCAGAGTTGGGCTACCACCACGATGAAAGCGGTCCATAAGGTGCGTTACTGACTGACCATGAGAGTGGCCATAGTGAGCGGTTATAGGGGGCTCGGGATCATGCATCCGAGCCTTTTTTTGTGCCTGTACGGGGAGCGGGGAAGCGCTACTGGGCATAGGCAGATAGGGCGATGTGAAGGGTAGGTGTGGAAGCTGGGTTAGGGGGGATCAAGACACCCACGGGTGGGGCTCTGGGTGTTGCCCGCGAGTGGTACGAATGGATGCTCTAGCATGCGTAGGGATGAGTACCTGGAGCGTTCGTGCCTCTGGCTAGCGTCTTGTCTTGTCACCATGCGTCTGCGGCCGCTTTCGATGCACGCGCAGCCCCGTGGAAGTGTGTCCCGTTCGGGGTGTGGGGAGGCCATGCCTCCATGCCCGAGCTGGCGCTTTCGATGCGTGAGCTGCCCCGTGGAAGTGTGTGCCGGTCGGGGTGTGGGGAAGACCATGCCACCGTGCCCATGCTGGCGCTTTCGAGGCACGCGCAGCCAGGGAAACTGTGTGCCGGTCGGGGTGTAGGGAAGGCCATGCCACCATGCCCGAGCTGGCGCTTTCGAGGCGTGAGCAGCCCCGTGGAAGTGTGTCCCGTTCGGGGTGTGGGGAGGCCATGCCACCGTGCCCATGCTGGCGCTTTCGAGGCGTGAGCAGCGGGTTGGAACGAAGTCAATTCGGGCCAGTTGGCGAGATCGCCATAGGCCATCGCTAGGCATGTCGAGGCTTGCCTCGTTAAAGGCCGCGAAGCGGCCCATGTGCTTTTCGATGACAGTCTGATGCAACACCACTAACCAACCCAACGAAGTCAAATCGGGCCAGTTGGCGGCAATCCATTAGGCCATCGCTAGGCATGTCGGGGCTCGTCCCTTTTCAGGCCGCGAAGCGGCCCATGTGCTTTCGTGAAATGTTCTTCTTGAAGTGAAACGGTGCGGTCACCCCAGTCCACCAGAATGAATGCACCACCCGTCTCTAGCGGCACGCTCGGAAGCATCTAACCGGCACGGAAAACCGCAAGAAAAACGGTCACATAAGGCAGCTGTGAATCACCAAATGAGTGAGGGAGGAGAGGATAAGGGGATATTCGGCGGCGACTACACAGCGCCTAACTCGAACGGTTCCCGTATTTATAATCAAATCAGGGCTGTTGCGTGATGGATCACGTATGGCGGGCTGCTGCCTGTCTCCCCAGCCTGGGGAGTGCCACTCCCGGAAACGGCGACATGGCACTTACCTGGACAGGGGAGCCCAACCCCATCAATGGCTGGCCGGGTGCTCTGCCCTGAAATCTTCCATGGCCTTGAGCAGGTCCAGGTAGTCGATTCCGCCGGGAATCAGCCGTGTCTTGGTGGCACGCTCATACATCCAAACCGCCCACAGCTTCATGTGAGTCGTTGCCCCCACGAGATCCTTAGGCATCATTCCGCCCCATTCAGGGTCATCTGCCATGAAGGTCAAGGCACGCTCGATAGCACGATCTAGGTCATTACGAGGGGAATAGAAATCCTCCAGCTGGACCTGCTCCGCGAGGATCAACACAGCCAGCACAGGATAGTTCAACCACTCTGCTAGTTTTTCAACGACCTCACGGCCGAGAGAGCTAGCGAGGCGCCGCCCTGTCTTGAGATGGCTCAGGGTGCTGGCCGCTATCCCGAGATGCTCCGCAAGTTCCGACAGCGAGACGCCCTTGCTGACGGCATGCTCAAAAACCACCTGGACGAGCTTGTAGCCCGGAGTGTCGGGTGTGATCTGGAGATAGTCCGATCGAGGCCCCTTGACCGTCCCGCGCTGGCCGCCTTTAGGCCCAGACCCCTTCTTGCGCTGCCCTGCATCCAGAACCTTCTTCAGGTCGTTCTCGTTATCGTTGCCTTCCATGCTCTCTCCCCATGCGCCTTATGTTCGGCGCTTCTCAAATGTAACTATACCAGACAACAGATTTCGGCTTTCTTGGCTATCGGCCATCAATCCATTACTGGCAAGATTGCCTCGCCCACATGATACCCCAGGAGGCACTAATGCTCATTGGCCGCGTCGAACACGACCCCAAGAAATCGCTGCAAGCTCAGCTTCGCGAATCCACCCTGATCCGTTTGGAACAGTACAGGGAACTATACCAATTCACATTTGACGAGAAGGTTTCGACCAGCGATCTGGTCGACCTCATGCTGAACAACCTCATGGACAGAGACCGCTCATTCAAGAAATTTTTGAGAGAACAGGCGAAACAGCCGAAGGAGGAGAAACAGGGCGCGGATCAAAATGCCGCTACTGGTGCTGAGGAGGGGGCTCAAGGGCCAGTATCAGGCAATGGTAACCCTGGGCAGCATAGTGGCCCAGGGCAACAGCCCCGCCAAGCCTAAGGGTGATCCTGGTGGGACTTCATGACCTCACGCATCTGATCCACCAATGGAACCACCCGGTTCCATTTGGTGCGCAGAACCCTATGCTTTCCGGTTGCCCAGCTTCGGATGGTGGTCACTGCCTCATCCGCGGCGACCGCAATCTGGCGCGGGGTCATGACTTCCATCCAGCGATCCACTGTGGCTTTGACCTCCTCAGCGGCGACCCAGGCGCCACCCTCGACGGCTTGATATTCATCAGCGATTTCCCCCAGGACCTGGATGAGCCGTTCCTCAGGCACCATCCGGGGGATAGCGCCCTTCTCCCAAGCGTTGAGGGTGGCCATGGAAACACTGGTTTTCAGCTTTGGCCTGAGAAGCTGGGTGATCTCCTTCAGCGTCAGGCCGTGGTTATTTCTCAGTTCACCTATTTGGCGTCCCAGGTCAGTCGTCGCCTTCCGGCGGGCGCCTCGGCCCCGGGTGGCCGGCAGGCTGATTTTGATCTCACACCCGTGTCGCTCAAGCGTGTTGATCAGGTCATTCAGGAGTGCGTCTCGCATGGCAAACCTCTTTGAATACTTGGCAAAGCAGCCACCGTCTGAGATGGAGCGGCTAGTCGGGTGGACCGCCTCCCGTCTGCACATCCCTCGCCAGTGGCTTGATGACATGAAGCAGGAGGTGTATCTGGCATGGCTGGCGAAGGAATACGATCCCAGCTATGCCCATGATGCCATCATGAAGTATGCAGGGGAGGCGGCGTTCCTGGCAGTCAGCACATGGCGGCGCCATACCATCCTCCCTGTCACAGTCCACAAGGCAGGGCAGGCCGACAGTGAACCTCGTGCTGAGCAGTACGAGCTACTGGCTGAGAAGATCCCGGATCTCATTGACGAACTCCATGAAGAGGACGACGCAGAACCTGAAGTCTTCCTGGAGGCTGACAGCACAGCGTCCGCTCACCTCATCGACCTACCCAAGCGCTCCCCCCGTTCCGGCCTGACGCATGAGAACCTGCTGGCTCTCCATTGCGAAGGGCTGTCGGCAGCTGAGATCGCCGCGGCGGCAAACATCTCGGAGCGTAGCGTCTACCGCAGATTGGAACGGCTCAAGAAATGGAAAACGTAGTACAGTATAGTAAAAATACGGTTTGCGTGATAGCGCTTGCCGTCATGCTCCCCATGACTGCCATGGCAGATACCCAAGACCTTGGGATACTCGGACCAACGTGGGAGATCGAGGAGCCTGACATGCGCCTTGCCATGGTGGCTGAAGCCCATGGCGTCGACTGGGCATCCATCAATGACGGTCTTGCTGATCAGGCCCGCCACCATACCCGCGACATTCCCGACTGGTATTTGCCCATAGCGGAGCATACCGAAACCCGCCACGTGGACCCCTCCTACACCCTCGAAGAGGACATTGAGGCGCTGTTGCGTCAACCCGATGGCTCCTATCAATGGGGGGTGCTCTACGAGGCGGGTACACGAGTCAATCCACTCGAACACGTCAGGCCCGATAACTGGCTACTGGTGGTTGACCTCAGGGTGGACGATCAACGGCAACTCGCCATGGCACTCAAGGAGCGCCACCCCATCAATCTCACCATCATCGCCACTGCCGGAGATCCCGGTGAGCTGGCCACTGACATCGGTCGCGCCGTCTACTTCGCCGAAGAATGGCATTTCAGGCGTCTGGGCATCACGCATACCCCGTCGCTCGCCGGGGTCAGAGACGACAATCCACACGCGGTTGAGGTGACTCACTTCGCCTATCCCTACGCCATTGAAACCCTGGAGGAGTACCTGCCATGAAGCGGTTTCTCATGTCCGCCTGTATCGCTCTTGGGCTGGCCACCAGCCATGGCGCCACGGCCTCCCCCCTCTCTGGCTCAGCCGCATGCCAGGGGACTGTCTTCAACCCCATCAATGACGTGAACTGGAACAACATGTTCCCCGTCACGATCGCTGGAATTTCCATGGGGGGCGGCTCCAACCCTTCCCTGATGAACATGGACCCCATCTGCCTTTGCCCTGGGCCATTCGGCATTCCCTTCCCAGGCATAGGCATGACGTACTGGGAGCCGACGTACCTTGCCGAGGTGGCCCGCACCCCAGGGTGCATGTCGACGCTCGGTGGCACACAGGTATTGACGGGGTATGACGAGCAGACCTCTAACCAGTCCTACGGGTCAGGCCGAGACACCGGCAGCGTCACGCGCATGCAGGTGCATTGGTACATCTACCCGCTGTTCAGTGCGCTCAACATGATGAGCAGCCTGGGCTGCATGAACACCTCAGGGTTCAACCTGGCGGACCTGACAGAGGTGGATTACACGTGGCAGGACGACACATGGACCTCGATCGCCTTCCCTGAATCTGCTCTGTTCGCCAATCCCGTTGGGGCGCTCTCTTGCATGCCCGATGCCATTGCCTCAGCCGCAGGAAGGCCCCTCGACATGATGTTCTGGTGCCAGGGCTCACAAGGCGTGACTTACCCGCTGACCGGCTCCAGCCCGACTCACAGCTCCCCCCAGGGCGGCAATCTCCACGTCCTTGGCAAGTACATGCAGCGGAAGACCCGCATGGCCGGGCTGCTCTCAACGATCGGCCCGTGGGCTGAGTGCCAGTCGGTCTACATGCCGAACATGATCCGCAGCCAGTACCGCATCGACCCTGTAGCGCCGGTGGCCAGTAACCAGACCGCCGTACTCGGCATGTCTGAGTTCCGCTGGGGGATGATGCCGCCAGCCAATACCGCCGTCCGAACCGACTCCGCTTACATGATCTGGGTAGGGAAGCAATGCTGCGCACTGTAATCGCCATCACCGCCGCACTGACTGCATCTCATGCACTGGCTCAGCCGACACCCGATCAGGCCGCCAGCAACGCCTTCAGTCACCTGCAGTCACTGACTCAGCCCTCCATGGGCCAGGGGCTTCAGGGAGCCGTTGACGACATGCTGGGCAACGCTGGGACCACAGCCGAGCCGGGTGCCCAGGCGGCCCAGCAGATGATTCAAAACGTCCGCGAGCCAGGGACAACGGGCGGCATCGCCGATCCGGCAATGGCAGCCGAGTGGCAGGCATTGCGGGAGAGCCTGGAGCTGGGCGACCAGGACCGCCTGTACTTCTTCGTCTCGTTCTCCATGCCTGAGAGTTTGATCCGGGCCTATGCCCTCGACGCAGCGCGGGCAGGAGGTGAGCTGGTGCTGCGCGGCGTAGAGCCGGGCAAGAATCTTCGCGATTTCGCCATGGAGCGCGTGCTCGAGGTTCTTCAGCCCGGAGGTATGACTGCGCCAATTCAGATCGACCCTCGCCTGTTCGACGCCTACGCCGTCGATGCCGTGCCCACCATCGTCCTGGCAAGGGAGGACATCCGCGGAGTTTGCCTTCAGCCGGAGGCTCGGGACGGACTCTACGCGAACCGGACCTTCTCGTATCAGGCCTGCCCAGAGGAAGACCCAGACAGCTACTGGAAAGCGCAAGGGTCAGTGACCGCCCTATATGCATTAGAGGAGTTCCAGAAACGGGGGGCTCCTAATGCGGATGCCTATATCGCCGCGCTGCGAAGCGAGGGTGCAGAAGCGAGCACCGAGCAGGCCGCGATCAGCGATGCGCATTGGGAGTCGGTCGCCTCAGAGCTGGCTGAGCGAAATGCTGAGCGGCTTCGAGAGCGGTACTCAGGGACCGCTCAAGAGGTCTATGACACACCCCTTGGACCCGCGGTTGGCCCCGCTGGACAGGAAATCGATCACCTTTGGGAGGAATGACATGGCCTGGCGAACAGGATCAGCTTTGATGGCGACGGCATTGTTGGCCGTCGCATGGGTAGCGCCAACGACAACCTTGGCTGACCCTGGCCAGGCGGGAAGGATTGCCGGGGGTATTGGAGCACAAGGCTTTGATCCTAGTGCCAGCTATAGGACAGCTACTCAAGCGCTGGGCCTACAAGACGCTCGCACCTCGGGTGAGCTTGGCGGGGAGGTCGGCATCCAGGTGACTCAGCAGCAGCAGCGATCGTTCAGGTGCCGTGATGGGGCCAGAATCACGGCGGGAGGCGTTCGCGTCTCCATTGAGTCCTGCGAACAAAGCCAGAACGGCTCCCTGTCTACCCTCAGCGTTTCTGTTTGCGATGCCCTGACCCAGGGGATCGGTTGCACGGATGAGCGGTACACGGCCGTTCAGCAGGTTCCACCGGGGGGGGAGGCGACATTCACCGGGGGGCTTCTGACGGGCACCTACCGGGTCTCTGCAGACTGCAACAGCAATGAGTGCGAGATGACAATGCACCAGCTGCATGGCGATGCCTGGGGTGGCCATGACATGCGGAACCAAGCGAGCCAGCGTGTCGATGCCACGGATGGACATCCTATCAATGCGATCCGTGATGTTCGGAACGACCCAGTGTTTGGAGCAGGGGAAAACTTTGCGAACAACAGAGCACACTGTTTAGGGGGACAGTTTGATCAGCTTTTTACCGAAGGTGACATACCCGTATCTTGCAACCCCGATGATCCACGTTCGATTGATTTCCTTGATATTGATGGAAACGGACAGTGTGAACCAGATGTTTTAGAAACTGACCTTTGCATAGTAAATATTCCAACTCAGATAGTCACGTGTGAGCCTGATTCCCGGGAGTGCGATGTACAGCGTGAGACAGCTGAATTTGTCTGTGAAAGAAAGCGTGAAGTACAAGTAGTTGGAACTGAGCTTGAATGCACGCCGTTCTCGGCGCCCTGCGTTCCAGGTGCATCAAGTTGCTGCTCCTTTCGCCTGACCTGCAACAATGCTCAATCTGCTGACATACGTTATGAAGGCTGCGTTACAGGCGTTGTATGGAATAGAAATGTCACACTCGCAAACCTTGCCCAAGGCGTAAATTACAACGCAAATCCCGGCAGCATTATACGTTGCAACAGCAATGGGCACTGCAGCATTGACTGGGGGAATGTTAATGGAAACCAGCAACCTATAGGCGATGTTCGATACAACGTACACAGCTTCACTCTAAGAAATAAAAATGTTTATGAAGATTTCTGGATAGATAGCTGCGGTGACTTTGAAGAAAGAATGCCGGACGTGGGTTAAAGAAATGAGGATAAATAAAGACATACCAAGCATATCAGGACTTGCGCTAATAGCCATCTTGAGCGCGGGCCATGACAGAGCCCAGGCAAATCTTAATCAGTTTGCCGAGTGCTATGAGGTCGACCGTTGGTGTGTGGACACTGCCCCGCGGGTTATTGGTGGAGAAACAGTCAATCGTGACTGCTGGGAATATGCCAGAAAATTCTTATGCTATGGACTACCGTATAGCAATTCATGTGACCTCGGTGCGTTAGAGCGCGATAGTAAGTGGGAGCTTGTAAATCGAAGAAATGAGCAATACCCATCCACTTATACTGAATATGACACAGTATTACCGTATGCGTGGATCGAGGAGTGGCAAACAACTGAGGCTTCTTGTGATGGCATAACCTCATACGGATGTGGCCCAGAAATAAGCCGAGAAGACATAGTTGATGGCAGCGGTAATGTAGTCGGGCAATCTATAAGTAAGCGATGCTATATCGGAGAGACACCGCGCTGCAATAATGATCCAAATTGCAGTATAACCGAATACACCTGCACAGAAGAACTTGATGGGCTGTGTGTAGAGCAGCAGCAAACCTACCTGTGTCGAGAATCAGGGAAGTGTGACCCCTCCCAATGGGAAATAATGCCTGAGCTGCCAGACGATGAAGGCGCATTCTCTGATGCTGTAGCAGCCGCAGGCATCATGGATATGATTGCTCAAGAAGCCAGCTTCGACGGTGGTTTCAGCATTTTCCCTGGAGTGGAAAAAGAGTGCCGTGCAATTACAGGTGACTTCCGTCGAATGATCGAGTTCAACGCGACAGTAGGTACAGCTCTCGCCGCATACTTTGGTGGCCCGTTAGGTGCTGTACTTGCCGGCGCGGCCGGCGCGGATATGATAAATGCGGTACAGAACATGCAGTGTTGCCAGGACAATCCTGAGGATGTGGTGTTGACCAGCTCCCTGATCTCCATGGCTACAGGGGTCGGTGCAGACTATTGCGACATGGAAGACATAGAGCTTGCAGCGGCACGCCTGGCTGGTCGTGCGGTACAAGTCACCCCTGGATTTGTTCAGACCAATAACACACTCTGCACACTTGCAGATTATGTATATAACGCGCCCGCCGCAGGGGACATGGCGTATGCGCGACAAATTTGCTCACACTGGACAAGGCCGTGGTCCATAGCCAATACGCAGACTCAAGTGGATCGCTACCAGCGGTGGTGTGAATTTGACTCGATGCTAGCTCGCCTCATTCAGGAGCAGGGGAGACAGCAACTTGCTGAGTTAGCGAGCCAAAACGCAGGTGGCGCACTGACCCGCAGCATAGAGTTCAATTACTACAGAAATAGCGGTGGTTGGACAAACCAACTGAATGCCAATGGCAACATTGTCAGGTTTTGGCAATGGAATGAAGAGTGCCATGACGAGGCTTATTACGCAGATTCAATGGTGACTGGATTGGACTGCCCTTCAAATACAGACATCTACGCTGCAATTTGCTCTGCAGAATCATGCCAAGAGCCCCCGGGCCACCCGATATTTGGGTACTCACCAGGATGGCAGATACACCAACTTAGGGCGGAAGATCACCACATTCGCGCCCTGAATCGCTATACCGTTGTTGGTGGTGGGTGTTATGAGGATGGAACATGTGCTTACGATGTGCATGCTTGGCCTGTTTCACAAGGCGGTCAAATGAACATTCCTCTTGATATGAATTGGCCAACCAACTTCCCTACAGAAGGATGGGGAGAATTTTCTTGGAGCCATAATAACGTCCACTTTGAGGCCTATACACACGGTCTGAATGTTGACAACCCGACCCCCCGCTTGAGGATGTGCGTCAACTCAAATTTCAGCTGTCAAACAGGCGATTGGACCGAAATAGATATTTCAAACGGAATAGATAACATTGACCACTACATAAATTCTAGCCCGCCGATTTCTCTGACGGGAGGATGCTCCAGCGGCGAATGCGATTTCCGGGCTAACATAGAAGTCACCTTGACAGCTAAGCCATGGTCGACTTACTCAGAGCAAACCTACGATACCTGTATGCTTCGTGTGCTTGGGAGCTGCGTCACACGTGCTTCAACGACATACGATCGTCAGTATCACCCGGATTGCTCTGGCTTCACGCTGGACGAGTTCCTAGCGCTGGATCTCGGGAAAATGGATTTCTCGGAATACATCGAAACACTTTCCGAGCAAGCCAAAGCGGAGTTTAGCAAAACATGGCTAGATTGATGGCTGCACTCATTATCACTGTAACCGCGGGGGCTGCTGCAGCCCCTAGCATTATCGAAGCTAGTCCTGTTGATCGCATTCAAGATCAGGCAAGAGCACTGGCGAATGGGGCTGCCTCGAGCAATTCTCTAGTTCTGGATTCGGGAAGGCCCGCTTTTAGATTATCGCCCAACAATGGCTATGTCGGCCTTGAAACCGAGATGATCATAGCGCCTTCCTATGTTTCTTATCAGAATGGAGGCCAAGTAACAGAAGCCATTGTTGAGGCCCATATCGACTGGGGGGATGGAAATATAAGCACGACCCCTGGAAATAGCAGTGTTTCCCACACCTATGGACATCGAGCGGATAGCGGAGCCATCACACCTAACCGATCAAGGGTCTTCAACGGACAAATAACCTTCGTTGTTTCTAATGGCAGGCGTTATACCGAGGCATTCACCTACAGCATGTGGAATGATCGGTTTAATGCACAGCGCCAAGGTGGGAGAGACCTGCCTATATACATGCTTCCCAACGTCGACGGAGTTGGTGGGGGGTCTCTCCCAGGTGGCTTCTATAACAGAAATAACAGGTGATATATGAAAAGAACGCTTGCCGCCATATTGCTTTCTACTCTGGTAACGCCAAGTATTGCCGACAATTTAGAAGTCAACGAGGATTATTTTCTTTACGGTGGCCCGAGTGCGCTTGTCGATACAGGTAGAACCTCTATCACTACAGCTCAGCGGGACTGGAGCAATGATTGGGAAACCACGTTAGGTGGTGAACCCCCCGTAGAGCTTGAGCCAGGACAGACAGGCCTGATGGTGGTCTCTCCCTACCCAGGGCACTGGGTCTCGCTCTTAGTCACGTCAGCGGGCGTCTCGTGGACCGTGCGCTGTGAGTTTCATCCCCTGCCTCAGCGTACAGCCCATGTCGCTCCCTCGGCTTGGGCAGCCGGCCTCTTCAACACTGAGAGCTTGATACTGGAGAACTGCCCATGATCGCTGGGAGAAGAGATGCCTTGGCTCTAACCGCGATCGCAGCCGGTGTGGCTACAGCGTCTCCATGGGCTGCAGGAGCGTTGGCTGCCTGGCCTGCCGGGGTTCTTGGGTCGCTGGGGATGGCTCAGCTCACCTGGAGCCAGGCCCTGTCAATGATCAGGCGGGTTGATGAAGTCTCGCGGGAAGGCTTTGTGCTGCCGTCAGACGAGCCCATGGATGCAGAGGGCAGCAACCTTCACATTGGCCTTACAACAGACCAGAACAAGAGGATCAACCTTCCCGACGACCTCGGGAAGCGGCATACCGCTATTGTCGGCCAATCGGGCGTCGGTAAAACCACTATTGGCGAGTACATCCTGTGGCAGCAAACCGCCCGCGGGAAAGGATGGCTGTTTATCGATGCCAAGATTGATCGTGACACTCGTGATCATCTCGCCTACATGGCCAAGGTGACCGGTAGAGAAGATGAGCTGTACATCATCGATGTGTCCGATCCTGACAATGCGAATACCTACAACCCGATTCTGCATGGCGACCCCGATGAAGTTGCCTCTCGCTTGATGAACCTGATTCCATCGGCTGAGAACAACCCTGGGGCAGACCACTACCGTCAGTCAGCGAACCATGCCCTTACCGTGATCATTGCCGCTCTGCAGGCATCGGGTCAGCTTTACCACTTTGGGGATCTCTCGATCCTGATGCAGTCGGATAAGGCATTGGAAAACCTCGAGCGAATGACACCTCAAGGGCCAGAGCGTAGAGCCCTGTCTATCTTCCTTGACCAATTCAGATCCCGTACCAAGGAAGGTACGAAGATTGACCTGAATAGGATGAAGCAGACACTTGGGGGTATGGCAGGCCGAATCGCACTATTCGCCCAGGGCAAGTTCGGGAAGGTATTTAATGTCTACGCTCCTGAAATCGTACTGACTGAGATCATCAGGAAAGGGCATATGCTCTACGTGTCGTTGCCGACCATGGGCAAAGATACCGCAGCACTCAACCTCGGCAAGATGATCGTTTCTGATATACGATCTGCCGTAGCCCATATCCAGGACTTGCCGAAAGATCAGCGGCCAGACCACTTCATTGCTCTCCTCGATGAGATGGGTGCCTACGTTATGGAAGGGGTGGGCAGGCTTTTCGAGCAAGCCCGTTCCGCCAACATAGCCCTAATCCCGGCATTCCAGTCATTCAGTCAGCTCAATCGCGTGTCACCTGATTTCGCAGACATTGTGATCCAGAACACCTGGAACAAAATCTTCTTCAAGTTCGGGTCAAAGGACAGCCCCGAGGAAGCAGCTGAGATCCTGGGCAAGACCAAACGGTTCCAGAGGACTGTCTCAGTATCCGCGAGCCAAGGGGAGAGCGCACAATACCTTCGGACGACACCTCAATCTAGCATGTCGGATGGGGGCGGAATGGGAGAAAGCTGGCGTGAAATGGAGGAGTTCAGGGTAACGCCTGACCAACTGCGTGCCATGGACAAGGGGCAATGCGTGATGATGATGGGGGCCAGGATGTACCATCTCCGTACACCCATGATCAAGTACCCAAAGAACACGCCACCATTCAAGGCAGTCAAACGCAACATGAGGCTGCCCGCTGGGAAGCAACCGCTTCATTTTGAAGAAAGGCTTAACGAATTTCTTACCGAGGTCGTTTAAGGGGCGAAAACATGATAACCGTATGGTTCTGGCTTACGATCGCTATTTTTTCAATGATTCTCCTTGGCTCATTGCCTGGCGTCCGAGAAGTCTTTAGACCGCTGATGGACATGTTATCCAAGGGATTTATCGAGCTTTTCAAGTTTTCAGGCGGCTATATACTATGGTTCGTTAAGACAATCCTTCGGGCGCACCTTGACCTAGCGTCTCACCTAGCACACAAGAAATCCTATTTCGATCCAACAGAAAACATGCGCGAATGACCTTGACTTCTTGACCTAAAAAGTGTCGTCTAGTATAATTACAATATGGCATTGTGAATTCGAGGTGTCAGATATGGCTAGGTACGGCAATCTACAGCGCCGACAGAAAGCACTCAGAGCACGCCACAGCGCATCGCGCCAACAGCAAGGCTCGTTCATCGCCAACGAGGTGAATCAACTTGTTGGTGCTGACCAAGAGACTGTCAAATCTGTAGCAAAGTGGGGGCTAAAAGCGAACTTTTGGGCCTGTGCTATCGGGTTTCCCATTATCCTTTTATTCTTCATCCATGTAACCGTGAGGCTTCATGAAAACCCCGGTGCTGGTCGATTCTTCCTTTTCTTCTGGATTATTGTTGCCATCATCTCCTTCGTTTTGGTGAAGGGAATGTTGAAATACAAAAAAATGATCGATTAAACCTCTAAAGGCCGGGAAATATCCCGGCCTTTCCTTTACCTCCTTGTCCTCAAGTCCTCCCTTGGGTCTGGCTCACTGCCTTGGTCAGGGGAATGGCTTTCGGCTCCCGGTTCTGGAGCACTCCCACCCCCAGTATTGTCTGCCCCCCTAGCCGAGCGCGGCTGATTGGTTGTTGCAGTACCTGATTGAGCAGTCTCCTGCTCAATCTCTTGCTGGCCAGCCACCGGAGCATCGCCACCGCGACTAGCCTGTTCAGGAGAGGCGACCCCAGGCTGGGGTGGCTGGGTGGCTGCGCCCGCTGCTGTGGCATCACCTGGCGCGGCCGGCGTGCCAGGTTGCCCC
>Ga0098069_100306_pt1 | contig 24257 bp, 25 predicted proteins | sample 27_taG_FD_92584 | JGI IMG/M metagenome (GOLD analysis project Ga0098069, IMG submission 92584) | Marine viral communities from Cariaco Basin, Caribbean Sea - 27_WHOI_OMZ | ecosystem: Environmental > Aquatic > Marine > Oceanic | place: Caribbean Sea: Cariaco Basin | collected 2014-11-09
CAGCCGTTCACGGTCAACACCGATGTCGCGGTGAGCCCGTGGAATGCCGACGCGCGGCTGGTGCGCATCGGGCTCGCCGGGTATGAAATGCCCGCGCAGGAACGCCCCGCCGCCAATCTCGTCTTCCTGCTCGATGTCTCGGGCTCGATGGGCAGCGCCGACAAGCTGCCGCTGGTCAAGACCGCGATGCGCCAGCTTGCCGGACAGCTGACCGAACGCGACCGCGTCTCGATCGTCGTTTACGCCGGCGCCGCGGGCCTCGTGCTCGAACCGACCAATGACGAACGCAAGATCAAGGACGCGCTGGACCAGCTCAATGCCGGCGGGTCGACCGCGGGCGGTGCCGGGATCGAGCTGGCCTACCGCGTGGCCGAGGCCAACCGCATCGAGGGCGGCGTCAACCGCGTGATCCTGGCGACCGATGGCGATTTCAACGTCGGCACTTCGGATCGCGAGGCGCTGGTCGAATTGATCGAGAAGAAGCGCGAAAGCGGCGTCACGCTGTCGGTGCTGGGCTTCGGCCGCGGCAATCTCAACGATGCGATGATGGAGCAGGTCGCCAACAACGGGAACGGCAATTACTCTTACATCGACAGCGCGCTGGAGGCCCGCAAGGTGCTCGGCGACGAAATGGGCGCGACGCTGTTCACCATCGCCAAGGACGTGAAGATCCAGGTCGAATTCAATCCGGCGGTGATCAGCCAGTACCGGCTGGTGGGCTATGAAAACCGCGTGCTGCGCGAAGAGGATTTCGACAATGACGCGGTCGATGCGGGCGATATCGGTGCGGGCCACCAGGTCACCGCGCTGTATGAAGTGATCCCCGCCGGCGGCGAAGGGTGGGTGCCCGCGCGGCGTTACGAGGACATGGTCGATGACCGCGCCCGCGAACTGGCGAGCGAGGCGGCCTATGTGAAGCTGCGCTACAAGCGGCCCGATGGCGATACCTCGCAGCTGCTGACCTACGCCCTGCCCGCCTCCGCGCTTGCGACAAACGGGGTGCCGCGCGGCGATTTCGCCTTCGCCAGCGCGGTCGCCGCTTTCGGCCAGAAACTGCGCGGCGACCCGCTGCTGGCGGATTATGCCTATCCGCAGATCGCCGCGCTGGCCGGGCCGCAGCGCGATTTCTGGCGGCAGGAATTCCTCCAGCTGGTGATGACCGCCGAGGGTTTGGAATAACCGCGCGCAGGGCGCTTGGCAGGGGGGGCGGCTGGCGGCTAAGAGCCAGCCCATGTCGATCCGTGCTCCCCTTGTTATGCTTGCCGGTGCCATGGCGACCGGCCTCGCCGGCTATGCACTGGCCGAGCCGATGGCGGCCGACTTCATCGACCGGCTCGAAACGCAGTCCGCCGCAGCGATAGCCGAAGCGGGCGGCACGGGGGTCACCGCACGTTTCGCCAGCGCCACCGGGTCGCTTTCGCGCCACCCGCTGCTGAGCGGCGGCGAGGATTTGGACGAGAGCGTCCGCACGCGCGTGGCGCGCGAAGTCTACGACATTCCCGGCGTCGGCGGCGTGACCTGGAGCGACGGGACGGTGCGCGCCGAAAGCGACGAGCCGACCTACCAGCCGCTGCATTGCCAGGAAGACGTCGAAGGGCTGCTGCGCACCCGTTCGATCCGGTTCGAGGAAGGCAGCAGCGCCTTGCTGCCGTCGAGCCGCAAGCTGCTCAACGAAGTTGCCGACGCGCTGCGGCCGTGCCTCGGCTCGATCATCGCGATCACCGGCCACACCGACAAGGCGGGCACCGAGCCCGGCAATCTGGCGCTGAGCATGGAACGCGCGCGCGTGGTGCGGCAGGCGCTGATCGAGCGCGGCATCCCGCGCGACGGGCTGCGCGCCAGCGGGGTCGGTTCCAGCCAGCCGGTCGAGGGTCTGGCCCCCAGCGACCCGGCCAACCGCCGCATCGAATTCTCGGTGATCCGCACCGAACCGCTCCGTCCCACCCCCGTCGACACGCCGGGAGCCCGCTGACATGCCGCTATGGTTCGAACTGGCCGCGCTGATGGTCGCCGCCTACGGTGCGGGGATCGGCATCGGCTGGGCGCTGTGGGGCCGCCACGACCAACAAGAGGACTAGACCATGAGCGAACTGCTCCAGACCTATTGGCCGCTGATCGTCGCCGCGCTGCTGCTCGGCCTGGTGATCGCATGGTACCTGTTCAACAGCTCGCGCAAGACCCGCGTCACCAGCACCAGCCGTGACGTGCTCGATGACGGCGCCGCCCCGGCGCAGCGCAACAAGGCGCTGATCGACAGCGCCCCGGCGGCGACCCCGATGCAGCCCGCGGCCGGCGTGCCGGCCGGCGGTGCCACGACGGAGCCGGCCGCCATTACCCCCGCCGCAACCCCAGCTCCGACCCCGGCTCCGGCACCCGCACCCGCATCCGCATCCGCATCCGCAACGCCCGCAAGCGCATCGGCTCCGGCTGGCGGCGACGATCTGACCCGTATCAAGGGGCTGGGTCCGAAGCTGTCGGCCACGCTGCGCGGCATGGGCGTGACCACATTCGCGCAGATCGCCGCCTGGGACGACGCCGAAATCGACCGCGTGGATGCGCAGATGGGCCGCTTCCAGGGCCGCATCCGGCGCGACGACTGGGTCGGCCAGGCGGCCATGCTCGCCGCTGGCGACGAAGCCGGTTTCGCCGACCGCTTCGGGAAACTCAGCTGACGCGACCGGGAACCGATTTCCGGCTGCGGTATTTGGTTACGTGGGTCCGCAGTCGAGGAGAGGTCAGATGAGTCGTCAACTACGAGTACTCGTCGCCGAAGACGAACTGATCGTCGGTTACGATCTGTGCGATACGGTGGCAGAAGCGGGCTACGTGGTCGAAGGGCCGTATGACGATCTGTCGTCGGCCATGCTGGCCTACCAGAAGTCCAAACCCGATATCGCAATTCTCGACGTCCAGCTAGGCGATGGCATCGTCTATCCGCTGGCCGAACAGATGATGGCGGAAAACGTGCCGGTCATCTTCCATTCGGGTCAGCTGTCCCCCGCCGAGGTGGCGCTTCGCTTCCCGCGGGCGCAAGCGCTGGCCAAGCCCTGCCCGCCGGCTGCCGTGATCGACTCGATTCAGCGCGCCGCCGCGCACGCCTGACCGCAGCGGGCGGGTTTCGCCCGCCATTGCCGGAACATTGCGCGGCGACGAACCATTCCTTGAACGAACGCAATATTCTCAAGGAAGGAAATGCCGATGTCGCTCCCCACAATGATCGCCGCACACCCGCAGGTCGAGGACGAGACCGAGGAACTGGTCACTGCCGCACGCCATGCAATGCTGTGTTCGCTGTTCTGCACCAGCTGCGCCGATGCCTGCGTGGCCGAGGACATGGACATGGCGCAGTGCATCCGCAACTGCCTCGACTGCGCCGATGTCTGCGCCGCGACCGCGCGGCTCGCTGTCCGCCGCACCGCGCAGAATATTGACGTGCTGCGCGCCCAGCTCGAAGCCTGCATCACCGCCTGCGAAACCTGCGCCGCCGAGTGCGAGAGCCATGACAATCCGCACTGCTCGCTGTGTGCCAAGATGTGCCGCGAATGCGCGGAAGATTGCCGCAAGGCGCTGCCGCTGGTGAAGTGACCTTCGCTGCCCGCGCGGGTCTTGCCCCGCGCGGGCAACCCTGCCAGTGGCTGGGGTGGAACAGAGGAGACCACATGGCCGCTATGGTGCCTTTCGCCTGGGACGATCCCTTCAACCTCGACGATCAGTTGACCGAGGACGAGCGGATGATCCGCGATGCCGCCCACGCCTTTGCGCAGGGCGAATTGCAGCCGCGGGTGATCGAGAACTTCAGCAAGGAAGTCGACGACCCCGAACTCTTCCCGATGATGGGCGAGGCGGGCTTGCTGGGCGCCACCGTGCCCGAGGAATATGGCGGCGCGGGTGCCAGCTATGTCGCCTATGGCCTGATCGCGCGCGAGATCGAGCGCGTCGACAGCGGCTATCGTTCGATGGCCTCGGTCCAGTCGAGTCTCGTTATGTATCCGATCCTCGCCTATGGTTCGGAAGATCAGCGCAAGAAATACCTGCCCGGCCTTGCCAGCGGTAAGCTGATCGGCTGTTTCGGCCTGACCGAGCCCGATGCCGGCAGCGATCCTGGCGGGATGAAAACCACCGCCAAGAAGGTCGATGGCGGCTATGTCATTTCCGGCTCCAAGACCTGGATTTCCAACGCCCCCTTCGCCGATGTCTTCGTGGTCTGGGCGAAGAGCGAGGCGCATGGCGGCGGCATCCGCGGCTTCGTGCTCGAGAAGGGCATGAAGGGGCTGTCCGCCCCCAAGATCGAAGGCAAGCTGAGCCTGCGCGCCTCGACCACCGGCATGATCGTGATGGACGAAGTCGAAGTGGGTGAAGACGCGCTGCTTCCCGAAGTGCAGGGCCTCAAGGGTCCGTTCGGCTGTCTCAACCGCGCGCGCTACGGCATCAGCTGGGGCGCGATGGGTGCGGCCGAGTTCTGCCTCCACGCCGCGCGCCAATACGGGCTCGACCGGCACCAGTTCGGCGTGCCGCTGGCGAGCAAGCAGCTCTACCAGCTCAAGCTCGCCGACATGATCACCGAGATCTCGCTCGGCCTGCAGAGCAGCCTGCGCGTCGGACGGCTGATGGACGAAGGCAAGTTCGCGCCCGAGATGATCAGCATCGTCAAGCGCAACAATGTCGGCAAGGCGCTCGATATCGCGCGCAAGTCGCGCGACATGCATGGCGGCAACGGCATTTCGGAAGAATACCAGGTGATCCGCCACATGGTGAATCTCGAGACGGTCAACACCTACGAAGGCACGCATGATGTCCATGCGCTGATCCTCGGCCGCGCTATCACGGGGATCGCGGCGTTTTGACCCCTCGCGCGCGAGCGATCCTGTCCTACAGCCCGGCCCTGTGCCACAGGGGCACCATGCCCCGCACCCCGACCCGCCCCGTTTGCACCCGGCTCCGGCCGCGTGTGCAGGGGGCAGGTCTTTTCCGCCTGGACCGTGTAACATGCGGTCCATGTCGTGGACGCGCCTTCGGCCGTTCCAACATCCGCGCGACATCGGGAGCCGCATCATGATCCGCCTTCACGGCTACTATCGCAGTTCGACCAGCTACCGCCTGCGCATCGCGCTGGAGCTGAAAGGGCTGGACTACGAATACGTGCCGGTGAACCTGCTCGAAAGCGAACAGAAAGGCGCCGCCTTCACCAGTCGCAACCCCTTCGGTTCGGTCCCGCTGCTCGAGGTCGACGGCAAGGACTATGTCCAGTCGATGGCGCAGCTCGAATGGCTCGACGAAGCCTATCCCGATGCGCCGTTGCTGCCCGGCGATGCCGGTGAGCGCTATCTCGCCCGCGAACTGGCCTATGCCATCGCGACCGAGCTGCACGCCCCGCTCAACCTGCCCGTGCTCAAGTATCTCGCCAAGGAATACGGCAAGTCGCAGGACGAGATCGGCATCTGGTACCGCCATTGGCTGGCGCGCACGCTCGACCCGCTCGAAGCGCGGCTGGCGCAGCTCGGCAGCGGCGACTTCCTGTTCGAGCGGCCCGGCCTGTTCGAGGTCTGCCTGTTGCCGCAGGTGTACAACGCCCAGCGTTTCGGCTTCGACTTTGCCGACAAGCCCCACATCACCCGGATCGAAACCGCCTGTCTCGCACTGCCCGTGTTCCAGCGCGCGCATCCGGACAACCAACCCGACAATCCCGAGAGGATACAACCGACATGAAGCTCGCAACACTCAAGGACGGCACGCGCGACGGCAAGCTCGTGGTCGTCTCCAAGGACCTCACCCGTTACTGCGCGGCGGACAACATCGCGCCGACGCTGCAAGCCGCGCTCGACGATTGGGCCGAAGTCGCGCCCAAGCTCGAAGCGCTGTACACCGATGTCGAACATGAGGCGGTGCCGTGCGAGCGGTTCCACGAACGCGAAGCGCATTCGCCGCTGCCGCGCGCCTACCAGTGGGCCGATGGCTCGGCCTATATCAACCACGTCGAACTGGTCCGCAAAGCGCGCGGCGCCGAGGTGCCCGAGAGCTTCTATCACGATCCGCTGATGTACCAGGGCGGCAGCGACAACTTCCTCGCGCCGCGCGACGATATCCCGCTGGGCGACACCAAGTGGGGCTGCGACATGGAAGGCGAGATCGCGGTGATCACCGACGACGTGCCGATGGGCGTGTCGAAGGACGACGCAGCGGATCACATCAAGCTGGTGATGCTGGTCAACGACGTCAGCTTGCGCGGCCTGATCCCGGGCGAACTGGCCAAGGGCTTCGGCTTCTTCCAGTCCAAGCCCGCCAGCGCGTTCAGCCCCGTAGCGGTGACGCCCGACGAACTGGGCGATGCCTGGCAGGACAGCGTCATCCACCTGCCGCTGATGGTCGATTACAACGGCCAGCCCTTCGGCCGCGCCAATGCCGGTGTCGATGCCACCTTCAGCCTCGCCGAACTGGTTGCGCATGCCGCCAGGACGCGCGACCTGGGTGCAGGCACGATCATCGGCTCGGGCACCGTCTCCAACCAGGGCCCCGACGGCGACCCGGGCAAGCCGGTGGCCGAAGGCGGTCTCGGTTACAGCTGCATTGCCGAAATCCGCATGATCGAAACCATCGCCAAGGGTGAAGCGAGCACGCGCTTCATGGTCCCCGGCGACAGCGTCCGCGTCGAGATGAAGGACGCCGACGGCCACTCGATCTTCGGGGCGATCGAACAGACGGTGGTGGAGGCCTGACGGGCCCCAGCTGACCGAAAACCGCATCATGTCCGCCCCCCCGACCCGCGGGCATCGCTGGCGCCTCGCGCTCGCCCTGATCGTGGGCGGCGTGCTGGCGCTGGCGCTGCTCCTGACCAGTTCCGAACCGGCCGTACCGGATAGCCGGCATGCCACGGCAGAGCAGGTCGCGGCCGCGCGCGCGCTCGTCAATCAGGCGCGGCAAAGCCGGGCGACGGGGGAGCCGGTCGAACTCACGCTCGCCGAAGCCGAACTGGCCGCGACCTCGGCGATGGTGACGCAGGGCTTTGCGCCCAACCGCTTCGACGCGCGCGTCGAGGATGGCGTGCTCACGCTGACCGGCAGCCGGCCCATGCTCTTCCGCTGGATCAACATCCGCGCGCAGGCGTCGGGGGCCAGCGAGGGGCTGCCGACCTTCACCGTGAAGATCGGCGCGCTGCCCCTGCCCGACTGGTTCTCGCAATGGGGACTGGCGCTGATCCAGCGCCGGATGGCCGCGCAGGGCGGCACCCTCCCGCCGATCGACACGATCGTGCGCAGCATGCGGATCGGGCCCGACAGCGTCACCGCGCGGGTCCTCATGCCGCAGGGCAGCCTGCTCGCGCATGCCCGGACAACCGGCGTTCCCGCAGTCGATGAAGACATGGTGGGCACCATCTACTGCGCGCTCGCCCAACGGCAGCGCGGCGAGCCTGCCCCGCTGCTGGCGCAGCAACTGCGCCGCGCGCTCGCGGCTTCGCAGCCCAGCCCCGAAGGGCATTCCGCCGCGCTCGTTGCGCTTGCGCTGTTCTCGCTCGGGCCCGAGGCGGCCGAACTGTTCGGCGGTGTCGACGGCACGATCGGCACCTGCGCGGCCCGGCCGGTCACGCTGACGCTGCAGGGCCGCGCGGACTGGGCGAAACACTGGGCGCTGTCGGCAGCGCTCGAGACCACCACCGGCAGCAGCATCAGCGCGGCGATCGGCGAATGGAAGGAACTGGCCGACAGCCTGGAAAGCGATCCGCTGCTGGCTCCCAAGGACCCGAGCGGCTTCTCCTTCGTCGATCTCGCCAGCGACCGATCGGGGATCAAGATCGCGCGGCGCCTGACCGATCCGGAGCGGATGGCGGACACGCGCGCGGCCTTGCTGGGCGCGCAGGACGAAGACCTGCTGCCCGCAGCGGCGCTCGCGCTCAGCGACGGGCTGACCGATGCCGAATTCGCCGCGCGCTACGGCGCGACCGACGATCCGCGCTATGAACGCAAGGTCGCCAGCATCGACGCGATGCTCCGCCGCGGCGGGATCGACTGAAGCAGCCGGTCTCCGCCGCGCCGGAGGATGCGGTCACATCGAACGGGCGATGACCATCTTCATTACTTCGTTCGATCCGCCGAAGATCCGCGTGATGCGGCTGTCGCGGAACATGCGCGCGATCGGGTAATCGTTGATGAAACCCGCGCCGCCGTGGAACTGCAGGCACTTGTCGACCACTTCGCCCTGCAGCTCGGTGACCATGTACTTGGCCATGCACGCGGTCGGCACGTCGAGCTCGCCCTTGAGGTGCTTGGCGATGCAGTCGTTGACGAACACCCGCGCCGCAGTGCCGCGCGCGTTGAGGTCGGCGAGCACGAACTGCGTGTTCTGGAAGTCCCAGATCGTCTGGCCGAACGCCTTGCGGTTCTTGACGAAGTCCATGGTGACTTCGAGCGCCTTCTCGATCCCGGTCATCGCACCCATGGCGATGATCAGCCGTTCCTGCGGCAGCTCCCCCATCAGCTGGTAGAAGCCCTTGCCTTCCTCGCCGCCGAGCACGTTCTCCGCTGGAACGAAGACATCGTCGAAGAACAGTTCGGAGGTATCCGCCGCGTCCATCCCGACCTTGTCGAGCTTCTTACCGCGCTGGAAGCCTTCGGCGCCCTCGGTCTCGAGCAGCATCAGCGAGATGCCCTTGGCGCGCTCGTTCGGATCGGTCTTGGCGACGACGATGATGAAGTCCGCCGTCTGGCCGTTCGAGATATAGGTCTTGGCCCCGTTGATGCGGTAACCGTTGCCGTCCTTGAGCGCAGTGGTGGTGATGCTCTGGAGGTCGGAGCCGACCCCCGGTTCGGTCATCGCGATCGCGCTGACCAGTTCGCCCGTGACGAGCTTGGGCAGGTACTTCTTCTTCTGCTCCTCGGTCCCGTGACGCACCAGATAGGGCAGGATGACCGTGTTGTGCAGGCTGGCGGCGAAGCCTTCGACGCCGTGCTTCGCCTGCTGGTCGATTACCACCATGTCATGCCGGAAATCGCCGCCGTGGCCGCCGTATTCCTCGGGCACGGAGACGCCCAGCAAGCCGGCCTCGCCCGCCTCGTTCCAGAACTCGCGTTCGACCTGGCCGTCCTCGCGCCATTTGAGCACGCGCTTTTCGGGGGCGTGCTGCTGGTAGAACTTGCCCACGGCATCGGCGAAGATGGAGATCTCCTCGTCTTCCATGAACTCGGGCTGGGGTACGTTGATTGCTGGCATCTCTCGGATCCTCTCGAATGTTCTTGTGACGCGCCGAAGGGTCTTACTTGCCCTTCCAGTTCGGCGCGCGTTTCTCGGCGAAGGCGGCGGCGCCTTCACGGGCGTCTTCGGACACGAAGACGGGAGCGATAAGCTGGGTCTGGCGCTTGTAGCGTTCGTCCATCGGCCAGCCGCGCGATTGCTTGATAACCTGCTTCGACACCTTCACCGCCAGCGGGCCGTTGGCGACGATCCGCGCCGCGAGTTCCTTGGCCCCGGCCAGCGCATCGCCATCGGTCACGCGGTTGATGAGGCCCAGCTCATAGGCGCGCGGTGCGTCGATGAAATCGCCGGTCAGCGCCAGTTCCATGGCGATCCGTTCGGGGATCTGGTCGGGCAGCATCATCACGCCGCCGGCTGCAGCGACAAGACCGCGCTTCACTTCGGGGATGCCGAACTTGGCCGCGGCGCTGGCGACCACCAGGTCGCAGGCGATCATCAGTTCGAGCCCGCCAGCCAAGGCATAGCCTTCGACTGCGGCGATGAGCGGCTTTTCGGGCGGCTGCTGCACCACGCCGCCGAAACCGCGCCCTTCGACGCTGGGCGATTCGCCGCGCAGGAAGCCCTTGAGATCCATGCCCGAACAGAAGGTCCCGCCCGCGCCGGTCAGGATGCCGACGCGCAGATTGTCGTGGCTATCGAGGCGGTCCATCGCCGCGGCGATCCCCTCGGCCGCGGCCTTGGTCATCGCGTTCTTGGCATCGGGCCGGTTGATGGTGACGACGAGGATGCCGTCTTCTTCGCTCGTCAGAACTTCCTCGGACATAGCCGCTCTCTCCCATTTCAAATCGAAACTTGTCTTGCGCCCTTGCTGCGCGACGTTTACGCAAACGTCAACCGGCATTCGCCGCATAAAAAGACAAAACGAGAGGAGTCAGAAGCCATGGCCGAAGCCTATATCATCGACGCTGTCCGCACCCCGCGCGGGATCGGCAAGCAGGGCAAGGGCGCGCTCGCGCACATGCACCCGCAGCACCTCGCGGCCACCTGTCTCACCGCGATCAAGGATCGCAACGATCTCGATACCTCGACGGTCGACGACGTGATCTGGTCGGTCAGCACGCAGGACGGCATGCAGGCGGGCGACCTGGGCCGCATGGCCGCGCTCGATGCAGGCTATGACGTTACGTCCAGCGGCACCACGCTCGACCGGTTCTGCGGCGGCGGCATCACCAGCGTGGCGCTGGCTGCGGCACAGGTGATGAGCGGGATGGAAGACTGCGTCGTCGCCGGCGGCACCGAAATGATGAGCCTCACCGCTCAGATGACCAAGGACAAGATGGCCGCAGGGCTCAAGCCGCCGATGATGGGCAGCCATAACGAGCGCCTGATGCGGTCGCACCCGCAGAGCCACCAGGGCGTCTGCGGCGACGCGATTGCCACGATCGAAGGCTTCACCCGCGAGGAGCTCGACGAAGTCGGCTATCGCAGCCAGCAGCGCGCCGCCAAGGCGATCGCGGAAGGCCGTTTCGACAAGTCGGTCGTCCCGGTGAAGGACGACGAGGGCAATGTCGTGCTCGACAAGGAGGAATATCCGCGCCCGCAGACCACGCGCGAAGGCCTGGCCGAACTCGAACCCGCCTTTGCCAAGATCGCCAATGTCCCGCTCGACAAGAGCGGCACCACCTTCGCCGGGCTGGTGAATGCAAAGTACCCCGATGTCAAAATCAAGCACTTCCACCACGCCGGCAACAGCTCGGGCGTGGTCGATGGCGCCGCCGCGGTGCTGGTCGCCAGCAAGGACTATGCGCAGAAGCACGGGCTCAAGCCCCGGGCGCGCATCGTTGCGACGGCCAATATGGGCGATGATCCGACGCTGATGCTGAATGCCCCCGTACCCGCGGCGAAAAAGGTGCTCGCCAAGGCCGGACTTACCACCGACGATATCGACCTGTTCGAAATCAACGAGGCTTTCGCCGTCGTCGCCGCGAAATTCGTCAAGGATCTCGGGCTCGACTGGGACAAGGTCAACGTCAACGGCGGCTCGATCGCGCTGGGCCACCCGATCGGTGCCACCGGGTCGATCCTCATCGGTACGATGGTCGACGAACTCGAACGCCAGAACAAGCGTTACGGCCTTGTCACCATGTGCGCTGCGGGCGGGATGGCCCCCGCGATCATCGTCGAGCGGGTGGACGATTTCGTCGACTGATACGCCATAAGCATGCGCGCCCTCGCCTATGTCCGCGAAAGCGGCTAGAGGGCGCGCCATGCACTTTCTCGACCAAGCCAAGATCTTCCTGAAATCCGGCGCAGGCGGCCCCGGCGCGGTCAGCTTCCGCCGCGAAAAATATATCGAGTACGGCGGCCCCGACGGCGGCAATGGCGGCAAGGGCGGCGACATCGTGTTCGAAGCCGTCCAGGGCCTCAACACGCTCATCGACTTCCGCTACGCCCAGCATTTCAAGGCCAAGCGCGGCAATCACGGCCAGGGCAAGGACCGGACTGGGGCCGGCGCACCCGACCTCGTCGTCAAGGTTCCGCTCGGCACCCAGGTGCTCAGCGAGGACAAGGAAGAGGTGCTCGCCGATTTCACCGAGGTCGGCCAGCGGCTCGTGTTCCTCGAAGGCGGCATGGGCGGCCGCGGCAACGCGAGCTACAAATCCAGCACCAATCGCGCACCGCGCCAGCACCAGCCCGGCGAACCGGGCGAGGAAATGTGGGTCTGGCTGCGGCTCAAGCTGCTGGCCGACGTCGGCCTGCTCGGTCTGCCCAATGCGGGCAAGAGCACCTTCATCAACCAGGTATCCAATGCCAAGGCCAAGGTCGGCCATTACGCCTTCACCACGCTGGTCCCCAAGCTGGGCGTGGTGACGCACAAGGGCCGCGAATTCGTGCTTGCGGATATCCCGGGCCTGATCGAAGGCGCCGCCGAAGGCGCCGGGATCGGCGACCGCTTCCTCGGCCATATCGAACGCTGCCGCGTGCTGATCCACCTGATCGACATTTCGGGCGACGATCCGGCCGAAGCCTATCGCACGGTCAATGCCGAACTCGAAGCCTATGGCAGCGAACTGGCGGACAAGCCGCAGGTGGTGGCGCTGAACAAGCTCGATCTCGCCGACCAGGAACTGGGCGAAGCCTTCGCCGAGGAACTGCTGGCCGCGGGGGCGGACAAGGTCTTTCCCATCTCGGGTGCGACCGGCGCCGGGACCGGCGAACTGCTCGATGCCCTGCACGGCTATCTGCCCGATCACACCTCGACCGAGACGAAGACCGTCGAAGTCGAGGATTCGTCCGACGACAGCAATCCGGAATGGTCGCCGATCTGACCGTGAAGGCACGGTAACAGCGCGGCAAGGCAAGACGGCTTTCGCGCGCCGCCCGCAGCCGCTAGTCCCCTGCTGATGGACATCGCCGCCCTTTCCGACCTGCGCCAGGCGCGCCGCCTTGTCATCAAGGTCGGCTCTGCCCTGCTGGTCGACAAGGGACGCGCGCGGACCGCATGGCTGGCCTCGCTTGCGGCGGAAATCGCCGAATTGCGGCAGACTTGCGAAGTCCTGCTCGTTTCATCGGGAGCGATCGCGCTGGGCGCCGCCCGGCTCGGCCTGCCTCACGGCGGCCGTGGCAGCCTCGCCGACGCGCAGGCCGCGGCATCGGTCGGGCAGGTGGAACTCGCCCGCCTGTGGTCCGATGCGCTCGGCGCACAGGATATCACTGCCGCGCAAATGCTCGTCACGCTCGGCGATCTCGAGGACCGGCGCCGCTATCTCAATGTTTCCGCCACGCTCGGACGCCTGCTGGCCGCGGGCGCGGTACCGGTGGTGAACGAGAACGACAGCGTGGCGACCGAGGAAATCCGCTTCGGCGACAACGACCGGCTGGCCGCACGCATCGCGCAAGCGGCGGGTGCGGACGCGGTGCTGCTGCTGTCCGACGTCGAGGGGCTGTTCGACCGTGATCCGCGTGAGCCCGGCGCGCGGCGGATCGCGCGCGTGGACGGGGTTTCGCCCGAGATCATGGCAATGGCCACTGCCGATTCCGGCTCGGGCCTCGGTTCGGGCGGCATGCGCGCCAAATTGCAGGCCGCACGCATCGCGGAACGCGCGGGCATCGCGCTGGCGATCATCAACGGCACCCGGCCCGCACCCTTCGCGGCCGCGTTGGCGCAGGACAGCGGCACCGTGTTTGTGCCGCAGTCGGGCGCGTCAGCACGGAAGGCCTGGCTTGGCGGACGGCTGGCCCCGGCAGGCAGCGTGACGGTCGATCAGGGGTGCATGGCCGCGCTCGATAACGGAGCAAGCGTCCTGGCCGCTGGCGTTACCGCGGTGGAGGGAGATTTCGTCCGCGGCGATCTCGTCGCAGTGCACGGCCCCGGAGGCGAACGGCTTGGCCAGGGACTGGTCGAATATGCCGCTGCCGAATGCCGCGCGATCATGGGGCTGCGGGAAGACCAGCAGGCACGCACGCTCGGCTATGCCCCGCGCGCCGCCGTCGTCCACCGCGATCACATGGTGCGCCTGTGACGATCGCGCTGACCGGTGCCACCGGCTTCGTCGGCCAGGCCGTGCTCGACCAGGCGGCGCAGTCTGACGAGACCGTGCGCGCGTTGACCCGCCGCGCCCAGGCCCCGCGCGCCAATGTCGAATGGGTTGCTGGCGATTTGTCCGATACCGCCGCGCTGGCTGCATTGTGCGAGCCTTGCGATGCGATCGTCCACGTGGCGGGGCTGACCAATGCGCCCGATCCCGCGGCGTTCGAGGAGGCCAATGTCGGCGGCACCGCAAGACTGATCGCCGCTGCCAAGCACAGCCGCGTCAAGCGGTTCGTCTTCGTTTCCTCGCTCTCGGCGCGCGAGCCCGTGCTGTCGGCCTATGGCGCCTCGAAAGCGCGAGCGGAAAAGCTGGTCGAGGCCAGCGGGCTCGACTGGACGATCGTGCGCCCGCCGGGCGTCTACGGTCCGCGCGACGTCGATTATTTCGAGATGTTCCGCAGCGCACGGTTCGGCTTTGTCCCGCTGCCGCCCGGCGGCGCGAGTTCGATCATCCATGTCACCGATCTGGCGCGGTTGCTGCTGGCGCTGGTCGATGCCCCGCCCGCGCTGGTGCGCCGCCGCGTTTTCGAACCCGACGATGCGCGCGAAGGCGGCTGGTCGCACAAGGAACTGGCGCGTGCGATCGGCAAGGCGGTGGGGCGGCCGGTCTTCGCGCCGCACCTGCCCCGCAGCGTGCTGGATGCGGCAGCGAAAGTCGACCGGATGGTGCGCGGCGACAAGGCCCGGCTTACCGCCGACAGGGTGGGTTATATGACGCATCCCAACTGGGTCGCGCGGTCGGCGATGAAAGTGCCCGAAGCCGTCTGGTCACCCAGCGTAAGCGGTGAAGAAGGCCTCGCCGCCACAGCGCGGTGGTATCGCGACAACGGCTGGTTCTGAAGCTCTGGACATTTGCGCGCGATTGCTCGAAAGGGCGCGCTTTGCGGGCGCCGGCTTAGCTCAGTTGGTAGAGCAGTTGATTTGTAATCATCAGGCCGGGGGTTCGAATCCTCCAGCCGGCACCAGCACCGCCCACCGGATCAGAGGAAGGGTTCCTCGCCCGGCTTGTGGATCCCGCATTCGACCTTGTCCCAGCCCGACCAGCGGCCCGCGCGCGGGTCTTCGCCCTCGCCGACCTGACGCGTGCACGGCGAGCAGCCGATGCTGGGAAAGCCGCGATCGACCAGCGGATGGCGCGGCAGGTCATGCGTCTTGAAATAGGCCGCGATGTCCTCTGCCGACCAGTCGATCAGCGGGTTGATCTTGAGCCGGCCGTGCACATCGGCCGAATCCACTTCGAAGCGCGGCAGATTGGCGCGCGTCGCCGACTGGAACGCCTTGCGTCCGGTGAAGCTGGCATCGAAATTGGCGAGCGCCTTTTCCAGCGGCTTGACCTTGCGCAGTTCGCAGCAGCCATCGGGATCGTACGACCAGCGCAGCCCGGTATCGTCGCGCGTCTGCAGATCGGCGATCTCGGGATAGAGATCGACGCGGTTGAGCCCGAGCCGCTCGGTCAGCTCGTCACGGTAGGCGAGCGTTTCGGGGAAATGCTTGCCGGTATCGAGGAACAGCACGGGCACGGTCGAATCGACCTGCGCGATCAGATGCAGCAGCACCGCGCTCTCGGCCCCGAAGCTCGACACCACGGCGGTATCGCCGACCAGGTTTCCCTCGATCACCGCGCGCAGCCATTCCTCGGTTTCGGTCCCGCGGAACATGCGGTTGAGACGAATCGCATCCTGCTCGGTGAAACGGGGACCCACGTCGATCCGGTCGATGGCGCGCAGACGGTTCATGGGTGCCGCTTGGTCCAGATCGGGGTGCGGTCGTCCGCCGCGTTCTGGTACACTTCGGGCCACCGCTCGAAAGCGGCCTTCACATCGTCCATGTCGAATTGCTGATCGGGCTCGAACGCATCGAAGCCGCAGCGGCGCATATAGGCCAGCTGGTCGACCAGCACGTCGCCCACCGCGCGCAATTCGCCCTCGTAGCCCGCCTCGCGCAGCATCCGCGCCGAGGAGTAGCCACGGCCGTCGCCAAATGCGGGGAAGTTGACCTCGACCAGCGCCAGCCGCTGAAGATGCGGCAGCAATTCACGCGTGTCGTCGCCCGGTTCGATCCGGACGGCCTGCGCATTCGACTGGTCGACGAAAGCGTCCACCGTCACGGCGGGATGATCGACCGGTTGGTCGTCGCGATAGCGTAGCGTCTCAGCCATAGAGCGCCTCCTTGAAGGGGTTCATGCCGATGCGGCGGTACGTATCGAGAAAGCGTTCGCCGTCCTGGCGTTCGCGTTCGAAAACGGTGGTTACGGTTTCGACTGCATCGACGATGCCGTCTTCGCTGAAACCGGGACCGGTGATCTTGGCCAGGCTGGCATCCTGCGCCTCGCTGCCGCCGAGCAGGAGCTGGTAGTTCTCCACCCCCTTACGGTCAACGCCGAGGATGCCGATGTGGCCCGCATGGTGATGGCCGCAGGCATTTATGCAGCCCGAAATCTTGAGCTTGAGTTCGCCCAGCGTCCCGGTCTTGCCATTGGCGGCGAAGCGTTCGGATATGCGCTGCGCGATCGGGATCGACCGGGCATTGGCGAGGCTGCAGTAATCGAGCCCCGGGCAGGCGATGATGTCCTCGACCGTATCGAGGTTCGGGCTGCCCAGCCCCGCTTTGTCGAGCGCGGTCCACAGCGCGTGCAGATCGGCCTTGCGGACATGCGGCAGGACGATGTTCTGCGTATGCATCACACGCAGTTCGTCGAAGCTGTAATCCTTCGCCAGATCGGCCATCAGGCGCATCTGTTCGGCGGTCGCATCGCCGGGGATGCCGCCCACCGGCTTGAGGCTGATCACCGCCGAGACATAGCCCGTTTCCTTGTGCGCGACCGTGTTGCGGTCGACCCAGACGGCGAAATCGGGGTCGCTGCGGTCGATCTCGTCGCCTGCGCCGGCTTCGAACAGCGGGTCCTCGAAATAGGTCCGGATCCGTTCGAGCTCGGCGAAGGGCGGTTCGACGCCTTCTTCCAGCAGGTGGGCGTATTCCGCCTCGACCTGGCGCGTGTATTCTTCCGCGCCCATCTCGTGGACGAGGATCTTGATCCGCGCCTTGTACTTGTTGTCGCGGCGGCCATAGCGGTTGTAGACCCGCAGGCACGCCTCGGCATAGGTGACCAGCCGGTCGAGCGGGACGAAGGGGTTGATGCACGGCGCGATCATCGGCGTGCGTCCCATGCCGCCGCCGACGTAGAAGGCAGCGCCCAGTTCACCCGCATCGTTCTCGACGATCTGGATACCGATATCGTGCAAGCGCATCGCGGCGCGGTCGGTGTCGCTGGCAATCACCGCGATCTTGAACTTGCGCGGCAGATAGCTGAATTCGGGATGGAAGCTCGACCACTGGCGCAGCAGCTCGGCATAGGGCCGCGGATCGACCACCTCGTCCGCAGTAGCGCCCGCAAAGTGATCCGAGCTGATATTGCGGATGCAATTGCCGCTGGTCTGGATGGCGTGCATTTCGACCTTGGCCAGATCGGCCAGGATATCGCCGGCATCCTCCAGCTTGATCCAGTTGTACTGGATGTTCTGCCGCGTGGTGAAATGGCCGTAACCGCGATCATACTTGTCCGCGATATCGGCCAGCGCGTGCATCTGCTGGCTGTTCAGAGTGCCATAGGGGATCGCCACCCGCAGCATGTAGGCGTGGAGCTGCAGATAGAGCCCGTTCATCAGCCGGAGCGGCTTGAACTGGTCTTCGGTCAGCTTGCCTTCGAGACGGCGGCGCGCCTGGTCGCGGAATTCCTCCACGCGGGCATCGACCATCGCCTGGTCGTATTGGTCGTATTTGTACATCAGATCACCCAGTTACCGATTTCGGGATCGGCAGGCTTGAGGGTCAGGTCGGGACGGACGGTCGGGCCAAGCGCACGAACGCGCTCCTTGATATGCGACGGCCGGGGGCTGCCATCCTGCAGTTCGGCGTCCACTGCATAAGGCGAATTGACGCGCCGAGCGGCCTCTTCGCGGCGCGCGATCTCGTCTTCGCTACCTGCCACATCGGCCGCATCCTCGACGTGGATCGACCAGTCGCTGCCGGTCCACCAGGTCACCGCGCCGGTCTTCAAATCGTTTCCGGTAAGCAATCTCATCGTGCCGCCTCCTGCGCGGCGACCGCCAGGGCGACATCGTCGCGCGCGGTCACTTCACCAATCACGATCAGCGCAGGGCTGACCACCTTTTCATGTTCCACCAGATCGGGCAGCCCGGCGAGCAGGCCGCGCAGCACGCGCATGTCGGGGCGCGTGCCGTTCTCGATCACTGCCACCGGCATGTCGGGCGACAGCCCGTCTTCCATCAGTTTCTCGGCGATCTGCGGAGCGGTCTTCACGCCCATGTAGATCACCAGCGTCCGGCCCTTGCCGGCAAGCCCCGCCCAGTCCTGGTCCTTCAGACCCTTGCATTGGCCGGCCACGAAGCTGACAATGCTCGACGCGTCGCGATGCGTCAGCGCGATCTGCGCCGCCGCCGCGGCCCCGTTGGCCGCGCTGATCCCGGGCACCACCTCCACCGCAACGCCGGCAGCGCGGGCGACTTCGGCTTCCTCGCCGCCGCGGCCGAACACGAACGGGTCCCCGCCCTTGAGCCGCACGATATCCTGGCCCGAACGGGCCACGCGGACCAGCAGTTCGCTGATCTCTTCCTGCGGCAAGGTGTGATGCGAACGGCGCTTGGCCACGCTGATCAGCTGCGCATCGCCGCGCGCAAGTGCAAGGATCGCAGGGTCGACCAATCCGTCATGGACGATCACCCGCGCGCTCTCGATCAGCCGCGCAGCGCGCAGCGTCAGGAGATCGGGATCGCCCGGTCCCGCGCCGACGAGATAGATGGTTCCGGTCTGTGCCATGATCGCAAGATGCGAGGGGCACGGCCGTTGCGCCAATCAGAATGCGTGTCCGGCTAGGAAGGCGAGATTTGAAACCGGCGCTGTGCGCGCGGCAACCTATTCTTTCGCGCTGCCCACAGGCTTGCGCCCCTGCACCATGAGCTCGGCCAGCCGCTCTAGCTGGTCGCTGCCGCGAATATGCAGGTCGCGTTGCGGGAACGGGATCTCGATGCCGTTGTCCTTGAACAGCCACCACAGCTTCTTGAGCACCGCGCTGCGCACGTTGCCGACCCCGTCCTCGGGGTCGGTAATCCAGCAATGGATCACGAAATTGACCGAGCTGTCGCCATATTCGCTCATCCAGACCGTCGGCGGCGGCGCACTCAGTACCCGGTCGCAGGACTTCGCCGCCTCGAGCATCAGTTCCTCGGCCACCTTCATATCGGCTTCGTAACTCACACCGACCGGCACCTGCATCCGCACGTTCTTGGACGAATAGGACCAGTTCTCGACCTGGTTGATCATCAGGTTTTCGTTCGGAATCAGATATTCGCGCTGGTCGCGCGTAGTCACCGAGACCGCGCGGATGCCGATCTTGCGGATCTGGCCGAAGCTCTCGTTGCCCGCCAGATCGGCCACCGCGATCACATCGCCCGGCTTGATCGACCGGTCCATCAGCAGGATGATCCCTGCGATCAGATTGCCGAAGGTCTTCTGCAGGCCGAAACCGATCGCCAGACCGAAGGCGCCCGAAAACACCGCCAGTGCGGTCAGATCGATCCCGAGCAGGTCGATGCCGAGGAAGAAGGCGGCGGCCCAGACGATGATCGTGATCACCTTCTCGACCAGCAATTGCTGCGCCTCGTCGAGCCGGGTCATGCGGCGGACCAGGCGCCGGCTCATCCGGCTGGCAAACCATGCAAGGAACAGAATGCCTACGATCACCGCGGCAACGACCAGCACGTCGAACAGCGAGATGCGGAAATCGCCGAACGACAGCGCCACGGTATCGACCGTGTCGATGACCGAGCCGACTGTCTCGCTTTGCGAACTCAGCGCTTCCTTGGCGCCTTCGGCCGCGGCGACCGAGCTTTCCTCGACCACCGGCTCGGCCAGGTTCCATGCCTGTTCGACCGCAGGTGTCGCAGCGGTCGGTTCGGCGGCGGGAGGGGTTTCGCCTTGCACGTCTATCCTTCGTTAAGCGCCGCGAAACCGCGGTCGAGATCGGCGATCAGATCGGCGGGGTCTTCCAGCCCGATCGACAGCCGTATGCCATGGCGGTCCGCTTCGCTCCAGCCCGGCTTGGGCCAGGGCATCGCAGAACGAACCGGTTCGACGTCGAACGGCAGGGCGAGGCTTTCGAACCCGCCCCAGCTGTAACCGATGCCGAACAGTTCCAGCCGATCGACCAGCCGGCACCTCGCGGCATCGTCCCCGCCCTGAAGCACGAAACTGAACAGACCGCAGCCGCCGGTAAAATCGCGTTGCCAGATGTCATGGCCGGGCGCACCGGGAAGCAGAGGGGACAGCACATGCGCCACTTCGCTGCGCGCATCGAGCCATTCGGCGATCGCCAGCGCGGTCGCGGTCTGGCGCTCGAGACGCACGCCCATCGTCCTCAGCCCGCGCAGCACCAGCGCGGCATCGTCAGGCGACACGACATGGCCCAGCCGCTGCGCACCAAGCCGCAGGCGACGATACCAGCGTTCACCCGCGCTGGCGGCACCCATCATGACGTCCGAATGGCCGCCGACATGCTTGGTCAGCGCGGTGATGGCGATATCGCAGCCATGCTCGAGAGCGGGAAATCCGAGCGCGGTGGCCCAGGTGTTGTCGATCAGGCTGACGGCTCCCCTTCCGCGCGCGATGGCCGAAAGCGCGGGAATATCGCAGACCTCCATCGTGAGGCTGCCCGGCACTTCCAGCATGACCGCGCGCGTGCGGTCGCAGAATGCCCCGGCAAAGGCTTCATGGTCGAGCGGATCGAAGAAGCGGTGCTCGATGCCGAGATCCTTCAGCAGGCCCGTGGCCGCGCTGCGCGTGGGATCATAGGCATTGTCCGCCACCAGCAGCACATCGCCGCTGCGCAGGACCGTCAGCAACGCGCCGACCAGCGCGGCGAGACCGCTGGGATAGAGGACGGTGCCGGCGGCCCCCGGCTCGAGCGCGGTAAGCGCTTCGGAGAGCGCCCATTGCGTGGGCGATCCGCGGCGGCCGTAAAAGAACTGCCCATCGCGGTTGTCGCTCTTGCGCGCGCGCAATGCGGCGCAGTCGGGGTAGAGATGCGTGCTCGCGCGCCACACGGGCGGGTTGACCACATCGCTGGCGAAATCGCCCGATCGCCCGCTGGTCACCAGCCGTGTCGCCGCGCGATGGGTGCTGTCGTCTCCCCCTGCCATGTCTATCGCCCGCTCCCCGCCTGCTTGGGCGTCTGCGGATCCTCGCCCCATTCCAGCCAGCTGCCATCGTACAGCGCGGTATCGTCCTTGCCCGCGAGGTGAAGCCCGAAGGAAAGCACCGCAGCGGTCATGCCGCTGTTGCAGCTGGTGACGACCGGACGGTCGAGATCGATGCCGGCGCTTTGGAAAAGACCGGTGATTTCCGCTGGCGTACGATAGGTGCCCGCTTCGGTCAGCAACTGCGTGAAATGCACGTTCGCGGCGCCCGGGATATGACCCTGCGATCCGCTTCCTTCTTCGCCGGCAAAGCGCGCCGCGTCGCGCGCATCGACCACCTGTTCTGCCGCGCTGGCGCAGTTGGCGAGGATGTCCTCTTTGCTGCGCACGCCGGCAGCACGCTTGGGCACCGGGAAATCGACCGGGCTGCCGGAAACCCCGCCGCTTTCGAGCGCGCGCCCCTCGGCGGTCCACTTGGCCAACCCGCCATCGAGGATCGCCACTTGCGCGAAGCCGTACAGCCGGAAGATGTACCACGCGCGGGCCGCGCTGCGGATCTGGCTGTCGTCATACAGCACGACCCGGTACGACGGTGCCACCCCGAGCTGCCCCAGCCGCGCCGCGAATTGTTCGGGACTTGGCAGGGCCTTGGGTACCGGCGAACCGGGATCGACGAAGCTGACAAGGTCGAGAAACCGCGCGCCGGGTACATGCGCCGCCGCGAAATCCTGCGCCGCCTGGCGCGGACTGTCGGGCAGATGCATCGACGCATCGAGCACCACGAGGTCCGCAGCGCCGAGCTGGTCGGCAAGCCATTGGGTCGAAACGAGACTGTCCATCGCCAACCGGGTAGCGCGGCGGCCCGGCGAAGTCGAGTTAGGCGAGCTCGCGCTGCGCGACCGGGCTATAGCTGCGCGGCCCTTCGTCGAGCCGGATGGGCTGCACGCGGCTGCTGCCGGGCGCGGTCTGTCCGACGACAAAGGTCCGCAGCAGCGCGTCCCCGCCTCGCGCCGAGATACGCATGCGCAGCAAGGGGACCAGCAACGGATGCCGTCCCTGCCGGATCACCTGCGCCTGTGCGAGCGCAAGCTGCACCTGTCCGTCGAGCGTGATGCTCTGCCCGGGCGCCAACCGCGCGACGGCATGGCGCTCTTCAAGCGCGGTTTCGGCGGTCGCGACCTGCTGATCCGTCGGTGCCTGGGCATGAGCCGACACCAGATCGAGCCCGACGCCGATCGCGCCGAGCGGGGTTTCACTGCGGTTGGTCAGGGTCAGCCGGTATTTGAGTGTTACGAAAGCGGCGCTGCGGATGATCTTGTCGGATTCGACGTGCAGTCGGAGGGCGTCCCCCAGCGCCGCCGGACCGGCGGGCGGAGCGCTGCGGACAACCGGGCGCTGGATTTCGGGAACGTGCCGGGGCCGGCGACGACGCCAGGCGGCGAAGCCTGCGCCGAGCAGCGCCAGCAACACTGCACCGCCCGCAAGCGGCAGCCACGGGGTCCGCCCGGCCTCTTCGTTCGCAGCGGGCTCTGGTAGCGGTCCCTCCGGCACTGCGGATTCTGCGACGGACGAAGCCGCGCGTGTATCGCTCGCGGGGTCCTCGACCGATGGCGGCTCGTCCGGCGCGGAGCTCATGGCCGCCGCTTCACCTGGATCCAGCGCAGGCGGCGTCACCGCAGGCAGCGGCGTAGCGCGCGGGGATGGCTGGGCGACCGGGGCGCGCGGCGCCCTGTCTCCGGATAGCCCGGGTGCCGGTGACAGCATCGGAGCCGGGCTCGGCGGGGCGGTGGGGCTCGCTGTCGGCGCTTGAGTCGGGGTTGCCACGGCGCGCGGGCGAATCTCGACTCCGCTGCGCGTATCCGCGGGCCCTTGCACCTGCGGGGTGGCGCTGGGCGTCGGCGCGGGTTCGAGCGTGAAATCATTGACCGATTGTGCCTGCGCCACGGCCGGCAGCGCTGCGGCGAGTGCAATCAACGGGATACGGGTGACAAATGCCATTGCGGGTCGTTTCGTGAGAAAGGGACCGCGAGTGTGCGGGGCGGCGGTGAATAGGTACTGAAGCGCAGGCTTCCAAGCCCCGCCTTGCGCTGCGCCGCGCTTCGCGGCAGGAGCGCGACATGAGCGACACACCTGCCCCCAAGTTCCTTGGCGCGAACACCGCGCTGCCCGCCTCGCCCGAAGAGGCCGAACTCGACTACGTCCCCAATCCGCGCGCCGGCCAGTTGTATATGGTCCGCTTCGCCGCGCCCGAATTCACCTCGCTGTGCCCGGTGACCGGCCAGCCCGACTTCGCGCATCTGGTGATCGATTACGCGCCGGGGGAAACCATCGTCGAATCGAAGAGCCTCAAGCTGTTCCTCGGCTCGTTCCGCAACCATTGCGGTTTCCATGAGGACGTGACCGTGGGGATCGGCCAGCGGCTGTTCGACGAAATGCAGCCGCAATGGCTGCGCATCGGCGGATACTGGTATCCGCGCGGCGGCATCCCGATCGACGTCTTCTGGCAAAGCGGCGCACCGCCGGCGGCCCTGTGGCTGCCCGACCAGGGCGTTTCATCCTATCGCGGACGCGGCTGACACACGGACATCAGGCACGCATTCGCCGGCGGATGCGTGCCGCAAGATCTGGATTGTCGAGAAATCCCGTGGCGGAGAGGGTGGGATTCGAACCCACGGTACTGTTGCCAGTACACTGCATTTCGAGTGCAGCGCATTCGACCTCTCTGCCACCTCTCCGCATATGTCGGGTGCGCTTCGGGCCCAGGGCCCCGGTCGAAGCAAGGCGCGCCGATTAGCCGAGCGCCTGTGCCTTGCCAAGCCCCTTTTCGTCAGAATTCGGGGGAAGCTTCGCCAATCGCCATTGTAAGCAGGCGCCTGGACCCCATATCGTCGCTTCTCATGGAACGAGCACAGTATTTCTCCGCCCAGGCCGGTCGCACCATCGATGTGCCGCGCCGCGTCAAGAGCCGCTTCGCCATCGGTGACGTGGTCAAACACCGCGTGTTCGATTTCCGCGGCGTGATTTTCGACATCGACCCGGTCTTCGCCAACAGCGACGAATGGTACGAGGCGATCCCCGAGGATATCCGCCCCGATCGCAACCAGCCGTTCTACCACCTGCTCGCCGAAAGCGACGACAGCGATTACGTCGCCTACGTCAGCCAGCAGAATTTGGTGACGGATTCGGTTTCGGGGCCGGTGTCGCACCCCGATGTGCACCAGTATTTCGAACAGTTCGAAAACGGGCGCTACCGCATGCGGGTCAGCCTGACC
>Ga0098069_100307_pt1 | contig 24255 bp, 16 predicted proteins | sample 27_taG_FD_92584 | JGI IMG/M metagenome (GOLD analysis project Ga0098069, IMG submission 92584) | Marine viral communities from Cariaco Basin, Caribbean Sea - 27_WHOI_OMZ | ecosystem: Environmental > Aquatic > Marine > Oceanic | place: Caribbean Sea: Cariaco Basin | collected 2014-11-09
TACTTAAATACATGAAATATTTTGTTCGGCTAATTATTTTTGACATCCGAGGGTGTAGGACTATTTTTTATTTTACAAATGGCATCATTTTAATTCAACTAATCAGTTATCTGGAGGAAAAAAATGAAGAAAATACCTGAATCACTTCGTCGCTGATAATGTGGGATAAAAAAACAGGATTGGATTTATAATTAATTTCCCATTGAAATAGAAAGTTCTTCTTGGATGGCTGGCATCTATACCCCGTTGTTTTCCATTCTATTTCAAAATAAAACTTCTCCATCCCGTAATCACCATTTTAAGCACAGAATAATATGTACACGCCTGCCACTGTTTTGAAACATAGGTTAAGTAGGTTTTTATTAGCTCCTCCTCCTATTAATTGCACTTCCTGTGCATTCATATTTTAATACCTTTGCAATGTGAAATTTTTAGTAGTCATATTATCTATTTATTTCCTGGGGCTAAACTTTATTCCCTGTGATGACACAGCCGTATCTGAAAATCTGGATACCATCTCTGTTAGTTTGGAAGTAGATCAGGATCAGCAAGGGGATCAGCATGGAACTTCAGATGACTGTCCTCCTTTTTGCCAGTGTCACTGCTGCCATGTGCATGTCGTGAGATTCGAAACAAGTAGCTTCGAATTATTTGAGCCAAAAATGCCTTTTTTGACACCTTTATTTGGCGAGAGCCCAGGCAAAGAAATTGCCTTTTCTCACTTCCAGCCTCCCTGTGTTTAATTCAGTTTTAGGATAGCTATATCCTGTTGTCAATGGCTTCGGCCAGAGAATTTTATCACAAACTGAATTAAATTATCATGTATGATTAATAAGATCATTGATTTTTCGATCAATAATAAATTTATTATTGGTCTACTTACAGTGGTGTTAATTGGTGCAGGGATCTGGAGCGTTTTTCAGGTTCCGGTAGATGCCCAACCAGACATCACAAATAACCAGGTGCAGGTGATCACCCAGGCACCCAATTTAGGAACTGAAGACATCGAGCAGTTCGTCACCTACCCCGTAGAAATTGCCATGAGTAATCTCCCGGGTGTAACAGAGATTCGCTCAATATCCAGGTTCGGACTTTCTGTAGTAACTATTGTCTTTGAAGACGACATGGGTACATATCTCCCCAGGCAGTTGGTAGGTGAAAAACTGAATGCCGTAAAAGATGAAATTCCCGAAGGATTCGGACAACCTTCCATGGGACCTATTTCCACAGGGCTGGGGGAAATATATCAATACACTCTCGAAATAGAAGAGGAATTCGAGGATGACTTCTCCCCTACTGAGTTGAGAACAATTCAGGATTGGATCGTACGCCGACAAATGGCAATGGTGCCGGGAGTTGTGGAAGTGAACGGTGTTGGCGGAATGATAAAGCAGTATGAAGTTGCTGTACATCCCGATGAGCTAAAAGCTATTGGACTTTCCATTTCTGATGTTTTTGCCGCCCTTGAAAACAATAATCAAAATACCGGTGGGGCTTATATTGAAAAGAACCATCAGGCAAACTTCATTCGGGGCGAGGGACTTGCCCGAAGTGTGGAGGATCTGGAAAAGATTGTCGTCACTACTTCCGGCGGAGTACCTATAACAGTTTCAGATGTTGCCGATGTTCGTATAGGAAGTGCCGTACGTTATGGAGCGCTGACAAAAAATGGACAGGGAGAAGCCGTTGGTGGAATGGTCATGATGCTGAAAGGAGCCAATTCCAATGAGGTAATTGACAATGTAAAAGACAGGATCACGCAGATTCAGAAATCCCTTCCGGAAGGTGTTTCTATAAAACCATTTTTGGATAGAAGTGAACTTACTAGTGACACTACTTCCACAGTTACAAAAAACCTGCTCGAAGGGGGGCTAATTGTAATTTTTGTCTTGGTTCTGCTTCTTGGAAATTGGCGGGGAGGTTTAATAGTTGCCTCCACAATTCCGCTCTCCCTCCTGTTTGCTTTCATTCTGATGAACCTTTTTGACGTCTGGGCAAACCTCATGAGCCTCGGGGCTATAGACTTCGGAATTATAGTAGACGGAGCCGTGATCATTGTGGAAAGTACCGTTTTTACCATCCATCAGCGCATGAAGAAAAGAGGCGAATTAAATAAATCTGAAAGAAATTCCATCGCCTCCTCTTCTGCAAAAAAGATGATGAATTCTGCCTTTTTTGGGCAGCTTATAATCCTTATCGTATTTCTGCCAATCCTCGCCCTGGAAGGGGTTGAAGGAAAGATGTTCAAACCAATGGCACTTACCTTCATCTTCGCCATGCTGGGTGCAATGATCCTGTGTTTGACATACGTTCCAATGATCTCTGCTCTCTTTTTGAAGGAAAGTAAAAAGCGAAAGAAATCCTATGGAGACAAATTTGTTGGTTGGGTTCAGGACAAATATGAGCCTCTGTTAGACAGATCCCTAAAAAGAGGAAAAATTGTGCTGGGCACCGCTATAGCATTATTTGCTTTAGCTGCCTTTATGTTCACCAAAATGGGAGGGGAATTTATTCCGCAGCTCGACGAAGGGGACATAGCTTTTCATATTATCCTGAAGCCGGGAAGTTCGCTTGACGAGGGAATTGCAACCTCCACAAGAATAGAACAGCTTCTTCTGGACGAGTATCCGGAAATAGAACAGATCGTCACTCGTTTTGGAGTTTCTGATGTCCCAACAGATCCTATGCCTATGGATATTGGAGACAGCTTTATTATTCTAAAAGATAAAGATGAGTGGATCTCTGCCGATTCAAAGGATGAGCTTATTACCAAGATCAAAGAAACAATCGGCATTATTCCCGGCGTTAGCTATGAATTTACCCAGCCAGTAGAAATGCGGTTCAACGAACTTCTTACAGGTGTTCGAGAAGATGTTGCAGTCAAACTTTATGGTGAAGATCTGGAGGTTCTAGCAAGCAAGGCGCAGGAGATGGGCAACATTATTTCTACTGTAGAAGGGGTTGCCGATATGAAAGTCGAGGCCACAGCCGGATTACCACAAATCACGGTCAACTATAACAGGAATAAAACTGCCCAATATGGTTTACAGATCAAGGAGCTGAATTCCCTTATCCAGTCGGCTTTTGCCGGCGGAGATGCGGGAGTTATTTTTGAAGGGGAAAGGCGGTTCGACCTGGTAGTGCGATTACAGGAAGAGGAAAGAACAAGTATTGAAAATATCAGGAATTTGTTTGTAACCCTGCCTTCAGGTAGCCAGATCCCGCTGAAAGAAGTGGCTGAAATAAGTTATCAACCCGGCCCGATGCAGATCAGTAGAGATAATACCAACCGTCGCACCTATGTGGGAGTAAACATCAGGAATCGTGATGTAAAGTCTGTGGTGGAAGATATTCAGACCAAACTGGATGCTGAGTTTGAACTACCGCCCGGGTACTACATTCGCTATGGCGGAGCCTTTGAAAATTTTGAACGGGCAAGTAAGAGACTGCAAATCGTTGTTCCCATTGCCCTGCTCCTCATTTTTATCCTGATCTATTTTGCTCTCAAATCCTTTAAGCAAACCACCATGATCTACATAGCCATTCCACTTGCAGCTATTGGAGGAATATTTTCTTTATGGCTGCGAGACATGCCCTTTAGCATTTCAGCCGGGGTTGGTTTCATTGTTTTATTTGGAGTGGCTGTCTTAAATGGTCTTGTACTTATAAGCAGCTTCAATGAATTAAAAGAAGAAGGTGTGAAAAGTCTAAATGAAAGGATCAGTCTTGGAACAAGAAGTAGAATCCGGCCTATTTTGCTTACGGCTCTTACCGATGTGCTTGGGTTCCTGCCTATGGCTATTTCCAGCTCGGCCGGAGCAGAAGTGCAACGGCCGCTGGCAACCGTAGTTATAGGGGGCTTAATCACTTCTACCCTCCTCACATTGTTCATTCTGCCTATTCTGTATAAATGGGTCGAATCAAGGTCGGGCAGGATGAAATTTAAACCCGCAACAGGTGGATCTTTTGCGCTTATCCTTGTTCTATTCCTTTTACCCGTGGGTTTAAATGCTCAAACAACTGAATTGTCTCCGCAGGTAAGTCAGGAGGAAGCCGTTGCCCTGGCTCTTCAGAATTACCCACTTCTGAAAAATGAAAAGTTGAGAATTGACCAGGAGCATGCAATGAAGAAGTCTGCCTGGGATCTCGGGGAAACCGAAGTATTCATGGGTGGAGAAGAGCTTGGAGATGCCGGGGGAATATACACCACAATAGGCGTTCAACAGAAAGGGGTGGATTTATTGGGGATTCCTTTTAAAAGTAAACTTTACAATAAAAAGATTGCCCTTGCCGAAGAAGCCTATGATCTGTCTCAACTTCAGGTGGCACAGGAGGTAAAAATAGGCTGGAGCCGGGCCTTTTCAGCAAAACAACAGTATTTGTTATTTCAGAAACTGGATTCCCTGTACCAAAAATTAAATCAGGCAGTCGGTCTACGGTATGAGGTAGAGGCCATTTCCAGATTAGAAATGCTCACAGCCAAAAATAAGATCAACCAAATTTCGATTGATCTGCAACAGGCCGAGATGGACTACCTAACAGCCGTCCAAAAACTGAATCTTTGGCTGGGAAATGGGCAAGTCTATGATGTCCCGGAAGATTTTAAAGATATCCCTGAGGATGAAATTTTCCTCACTGAAGAATTACCCGAAGATCACCCTCTTTTAGAAGTTTCTGAAAAGAAGGTTGCGGTGGCAGAAGCTGCTTATGCTGCAGAAAAGGCTAATTTTCTTCCTGACTTCAGTGTTCAGTACGGACTTCAAAAAGTGAATGGAGCAACCGGTTTTTATAATTATCAGGCCGGAATATCTATTCCAATTCTTTCCGGAGCTGCCCACGGTGAAGCTAAAGCGGCAAAAATAGAAAAGAAAATTGCACAAAGAGCTGCCGACTTTCAGAAAGACCAGGTAAGAACAGATTTTGAAATTGCCTTGAGCAACTATAAACGATGGAAATCTTCCTGGCTTTTTTACAAGGATGAAGTTTTGCCGTTACTGGAAGAACAACGGGAGGGATCATTACTCGCCTTTAACGAAGGTGCCATAGAATATGTGGCCTTTATCCAAAATTTAGACAATGCAATGGAGTCAGAAATTAAAGCGCTCGAAGCTTTTGAGAATTACCAGATAGCCCTTGCAGAATTACAATTTTACCTAACAGGAAAAAACTAAAAAGATGAAATTTCAAACACTATATATACTTCCTTTTCTCCTACTATTGTCTTGCGGGGAAAATGCTGAAAAAGAGGAGAATCAGAAAGAAGAAGCCGGTGAACCTGCTAAAACAGAAGCCGTCAAGGAAGCTATGCTTTCACAGCAGCAGTTCGATGTACTTGACATGAAAATTGACAGCCTTACTACCAGGTTAATGAGCGGCTATGTACAGGCAAATGGAGAGTTGGAAGTACCTCCTCAAAGTGAAGCTACAGTTACTCCTGTTATTGGAGGTAACGTATCGTCAATAATAGTGATCGAAGGAGATGAAGTTCAGCGTGGAGATGTATTGGCCTACATTGAACACCCGGAGATCATCGAAGTACAAACGCAATATATGAATGCCTTAAACAGTCTGAATTATCAGGAAAAAGAGTTCCAAAGACAAAAAAAATTGTACGAAGCCGGAGTGGGTTCAGGGCAAATTTTTCAGCGTGCAGAGGCAGAACTGCAAAGCCTGGAAGGACAGGTTGCAGGACTTAAAGCTCAACTGCAACAACTAAATATTAATCCTGAAACTATTCGAAATGGAAATATTCAGCAAAGGATCCCGGTAAGAAGCCCTATAGATGGCGCTGTACAATCGGTCAATATCAAAACAGGTCAATTTGTACAGGCGCAGTCTGAAATGTTCCATATCATTAATACGAAAGATGTTCACGTAGATCTCATGGTCTTTGAGAAAGATGTTGCCAAAGTAGAAAAAGGACAAAAAGTATATTTCACGATCGAATCATTACCGGGAACTGAACTAACTGCGGAAATCATTTCTGTAAGCAAGAATTTTGAACAGGACCCTAAAGCCGTTCATGTACATGCGGAAATTATCGACAGGCCCGAAAATCTTGTGCCGGGAATGTACGTTAGAGGGCGAATTGCGGTTGATAATCAACGAACAACAGCACTACCCGAATCTGCCATAGTTAGAGAAGGGGGTAAATTTTATGCTTTTACGGCAGAAGAGGAAGGAGATGCATGGAGCTTTAGACCTGTAGAGGTTATTACCGGTACAAATGGAGGTGAATGGGTTGAAGTAAAGCTATTAAAAGACCTGCCGGAAGAGACGAGATTTGCTTATAACAATGCCTACTATCTTATGGCTGAAATGCAAAAAGGAGAAGGCGGTCACGCGCATTAATTATGAAAGCAATAGAAAATTTTTTAGAGGAAAAGCAGGTGAGGCCTACAGCAATGCGGATGCTCATTTTTAAATTTTTAGCTCAAAAGCAAATGGCTGTAACTTTGGCTGACATCGAGACGGCTTTTGAAAAAAGTGAAAGAACAACTATATATCGTACCATTAAAACTTTTGAGGATAGTGGAATCGTCCACCTGATTGAAGACGGGAGTGGAGTAGCCAAGTATGCTCTTTGTGAGGCGGGCTGTAATTGTGAGCTCGATAGCGATCTTCATCTCCATTTTCACTGTGAAACCTGTAAAGAAACCCAATGCTTAACTGAAACTAAGATTCCGCATATCAATCTACCGCCGGGCTTTACAGCAACTAACGCCAGTTTGGTAGTCAAAGGAACCTGTGATAAATGCAATAAGGAATAATCTTTTTCAAACTTTGCGATTCTAAACCACAGCCATCAGGAAACAATGCACTTCCGTTGCAGGACTATATAGATTAATTTCGTTCCTGTAATTAATAAAGACATTATTAGATAGGAAAATACCGGTTTTATTGTATTGGCTTATTCTCTCTAATAACCTTTAATAAAAAGTTATGGCGAAAGACAAGGATTATAAAGACACAGAATTACAAGATCCAAAAATTACTTCTCCCAGAACGGCTGAAGAACCCGGACCAAAACCTGAAAAAGGGGAAGATAGCTGTTGTCCACCTCAGCATAAGGGAGCAGGTAAAGATGAGGAAGAAAGATCTTCCTTTATTCCTACCGTTGTAAGCCTGGTGCTTTTACTGCTGGGAATTGCCCTAGACTTTTTCGAAGTGGACTGGTTTAGTGGCTATTTGCGTTTAACTGTTTTTGGCGTTGCATACATTTTAGTTGGCAGCAAAGTGGTAAAACATGCCGTAACCAACATCGCAAAAGGAAATATCTTCAATGAATTTTTCCTCATGACCATTGCCACTCTCGGGGCTTTTTATATTGGAGAATATGCAGAAGGAGTGGCGGTAATGTTGTTTTATGTAATTGGAGAACATTTTCAGGAGGCAGCCGTTGCCCGTTCCCGTCGCTCTATAAAAGCCCTCATTGATAATCGTCCTGAAGAGGTAAGTGTTCTTAGTAATGGTCAGGTTTCAATTGTTAATCCGAAGAATGTGAACATTGGGGAAATCATCCAGATCAAGCCAGGGGAGAAAGTTGCGCTGGATGGAGAAATGCTTAGCGAAAGCTCCTCCTTTAATACTGCCGCCCTTACTGGAGAATCAAAACCTGATACCAAGAAAAAAGGGGAGACAGTGCTTGCCGGGATGATAAACCTGGATAAGCTGGTTGAGCTAAAAGTAACTTCCGGTTATGAAGACAGTGCTTTATCAAAAATTCTCAAACTCGTTGAAGAAGCAAGTGGGAGGAAAGCAAAAACCCAAAACTTCATCACCCGCTTCGCGAAAATTTATACCCCTATAGTGGTCTTCCTTGCCATAGGTCTGGCGCTCCTCCCCTATTTCTTTGTCGACACCTATGTTTTTGAGGAATGGCTGTACCGGGCCCTGGTATTTTTGGTGATCTCCTGTCCCTGTGCGTTGGTAATCTCTATTCCGCTTGGATATTTTGGTGGTATAGGTGCCGCTTCAAGAAACGGTCTTCTTTTTAAAGGTTCCAATTTTCTCGACCTCATTACAAAGGTAGATACAGTGGTGATGGACAAAACCGGAACCCTCACAGAGGGAGTTTTTAAAGTGCAGGAGGTAAAGGTCCGATGTCTGGAAAAGGACCGGTTTTTGGCGCTAACAGCGGCACTTGAGAATAAATCCACTCATCCTATAGCTTCGGCAGTTGTAGAACACTCGGGCGACGCTTATAAACAGCTGAAAGTGCAGGACGTTGAAGAAATAGCCGGACACGGATTAAAAGGAACGGTAGACGGAAAAGAGCTTTTCGTTGGTAATGCGAAATTGTTGCAGAAGTTCAACATCTCCTATGCACCGGAAATAGAGGAAACAGTGGAAACGATTGTTGTGGTAGCAATAGATGGTAAATATGAAGGTTACATAACCATTGCCGATCAAATTAAGGAAGATGCGGTTGTAGCTATAAAGCAACTTGGGGATTTAGGAATTGACACAATTGTTATGCTCTCGGGTGATAAGGATTCTATAGTTCAAAAAGTAGCGGGGCAGTTGAAGATCGACAAAGCTTACGGTGGATTACTGCCTCAGGACAAGGTGGCTAAGGTCGAGGAACTAAAGAAACAGGGGAAAAAGGTAGCATTCGTAGGAGACGGTATAAATGATGCTCCGGTAATTACCTTAGCCGATGTAGGAATGGCCATGGGAGCCTTAGGCTCTGACGCTGCAATAGAGACCGCAGATGTGGTGATACAAACAGATCAGCCTGTCAAAATCGCCACGGCCATCAAGATCGGCAAAAAGACCCGACAGATCGTATGGCAGAATATTGGCCTCGCCTTTGGAGTAAAGGCACTGGTGCTAATTTTTGGCGCATTTGGGGTAGCATCTTTATGGGAAGCAGTTTTTGCTGACGTAGGAGTGGCATTCTTAGCCATTTTGAATGCAGTGAGACTGCAGAGAATAAAATTCTGAAGCGCCGTCTGTATCTCCTGAAGGAGATTAGATATAACATTATTTTTGGATCGATCTGGATGTAAATAGATAAATTAGAGTAGCACACTCTTTTTTAACGCAAATCAGCATTTTTCAGATGTTTTATTATTTCACTGAGAAGCCAAAAGAGAATATCTTATGAGTATCTGGTTATGGGCATTAGTATTACTTGCTGCTGTTTGGGCAGCTCATTGGGGCGCTGAACATTTAGCAAAACCTTTAAAGAAGCTACGAAAACAATGGGGTTTTTCGGTAGCTGCGGGTGGCGCCTTGATTGGCTTGGCTGCTGCCAGTCCAGAGATAGGCATCAATATTACAAGTGCAGTAACCGGAGTTGGAGATATTGGTCTGGGGACCATGTTTGGATCTAATGTTATTGCTATTCCTTTAATGGTCATAACAGCTTACATTGCGACCAGGCATCTAAAAAATAAGAACAAAGATGGAGGACACCAGGAGCACAAGAAGGAGCACCTGCTAAAAGTAGATCCCACGGCCGTAACAGTCCAGGCTTTACCGTACTTGGTAATTGTAGCAGTAGTAGCTATTTTAACCGTTCCTTCTGCCTGGCGAGGGTTACAGCCAATGGATGGTTGGATAATGTTGGGAATGTATATCGCTTTTCTTGCTCAGGCCCTCCTTAGAGGAAAAAAAGAAAGCGAAAAAGTGGAATGGAAGAAAAAGGAGATCTGGTTGGCGGTAGCAGGTCTGGTTGCTCTAGGTTTAGGCGCCTTTTTCACAGTTCGTGCTACAGAAAACCTGGTTTCCTCCTTTGGATTATCCCAAATAGTGGGTGGTTTATTTATTACAGCTCCAATGGCTGCATTGCCCGAAGTTTTTGCTACCTGGAGTGTAGCTAAAAGTGGTCAAATAACTTCCGGTGTCACCAGCGTCATAGGAGATCATGCCGTTACGCTTACAGTAGCGTTTTTCCCTCTGGCATTAGTTGGTCTGCCAGTGGGTAACTTCCCCTTATTCGTGACGGTCTTGAGCTTCGTAGGCCTGGTAGGTATTCTTTATGCCGCTTTTATTCATATGGGCAGCAAGAAAAGCGGACATGGTTTTAAGCGATGGCAGGTTGCTACACTTAGAGGTGTTCTGCTCGTTTATGTAGGTGTTGTGCTTTTTGGGGTACTGAATATTTTTTAACAGTGGGCAAAGTAATGACTGAACCTGTGAACCAATAGTTCCTATTAACTGTTTGTTCTATAGATATGTTCGCTTGCATTACCTTGACCGCCTTTCCTGAGGATACCACAGATCCAATGCTGGTTTCCTCTATCCGCAGCCGACTGAATTATAAGATGTTTAAACAAAAAATGGATGATTTTTGAAAGATTTATGGTTCTCATCAGTTTCCAACAATAAATTGATTTCATTCAACTGAGGCTATTTTTGAAATTAAGATTTCCATTTAAAGGCCATCTTCTTTACTCATTTTCTGTTGAAGATTAAGCATCAGTTCCTCTAAGAATTTTGTTTTGCTTCCTTTCCTAGCTTTTATTTCTGAGTAGGTCTTGTAGACGTTATCCAGCTTAACATTAAAAAAATCTTCAAAGGAGGTAGTAATCGTATTAAGATCTGCAGCACCATGATTTAATGCGCCATCTGAGTACAAGGCGTAAATCAACTCAGTCAAAGCTGTTTTCGAAGAAGTCCAAAATAAAACCGGATGCTTTCTTTCCTGAGAAATGAAACTTCGACCCGGACGCAGTTCTCCCAGACATTTTCTTATATAATGCAGAAATCGATGCATGGCTTTAATTTTAGACCACAACATGTCATGAGAGGTTGAGAATTCGGGAAACTGGTAGTAGTTAACCAGTGGAGTAAAAGGGAAATTGTTCTGGTAGTTGCGGGTGAATAACTGGTGATCCAAATAATTGTGACCCAATTCCATGTAATGAGAAAAATCAATATTCCTGTAAAAAAATTTATTAACCTTTTTTATTTCTTTCTCAAAAAACCTGACCTGGAAATTAACCCCTGCTTTTGGTTTCCTTATTTCACAGGAACGAACTTCTGTGAAATAAATTAAATAGCTCATAACAGAAGGCTTAACTTCTTTGAAAAAGTGGATCTCTTCTTCTACCGATTCTAAATCCTCCTTTTCAATAAGATCTTTTAATTCGGTAAGAACCCTATTGCAGAGGTCGATACCCTTATTTGTCACCCTGATTTGCTGTTCTGGAGAATCTAAAATGACAGCTATTTTCTGTTCAAATGATTCCACTACTCCATGAAATCTCTTCATATTAATTTGATGGATTGAAAAACTGGAAGGGGGGAGCTCACGTATGCCAATTTAGTTATCTACTATTCTGCATCGTTTCTAGAAGTTCTAATGAGAAGTTATCCTTCGCCTGAACATAACAAACCTTTGGTATTATTTCTGCCCCCAATTTGCGTTTCTCAAAGGCAGCGGTTAAACCAAAATCGATCTTTTTATAACCTAAATTTTTCGCTCTTGTAATTGTGCGATAAAGTAGTTGCCTATAAACATTAAATTCTCGGGCGTATTGATAATCCATTCCAATGAACTCTGGAACATAAGTCATTTCCAAATTTTTATAGCAAAACATCACCCCTACGAGTTCCACAGAATTATTTTCAGTCCACTCCTTCTTTAGATATAATAAGAGGAACTCCCAATTTGGATCCTCATTCATGCTACGGAAAAGCTTCTCGGGAAAAGAAAAGGTGTTTAGCCCCGGATTATTCTGCCTCACGTTTTCATAAAGCACCTGCAACTTTGGAAGTATATCCTGCTGAACATTTTGACAAACCGTCAATTCAAACTTATCCTCAAAAGCAGCTATGTCTTTTCCAAAGTGTCTTCTGGATCGTCGTGAAAGTGTGGACTGGAAATCTTCAGGTGTGTCCCAATTGAAATTTTTATATACACTGGATTCGGGCATATTCACCTTTACAAAGCCGTGATCATGAAAAATTCCATTGTAGGGAGTATCCGATGGGAAATCCCGAAGTACTATCATAGAACTATTGTAGTTCTCGTGATCTACGTTTTCCAGGATGTCAATAAAAACCTTCCAAACTTTTAAAAGATTCGGATGTGATTCGTTAATATAAATGTGATCGCCTTCAGTAAAAATGGAACCGGTACTTAGAACCTGAGATGTCAGAAAATAAGCTCCCATAGTTTTTCTCTGTTCTTCAACTTTGAGAGAAGTAGAAGCAGGTGCCAACAAATCGTCTTTCCAAAGTGCATGGCTTAAGCTGCTGGCCAGAATTGGCTCATCATTCTCATCTTTGATTATTAAATACTTAAAATCCCAGTTGTGTTCTTTTTTACTGTTACCCCTAAAAACATTCTCCAAAAAGAGTTGTCCATCCCAGTCGAGAATCCCTTTTCCTTTAAACATCCTGTTCCACTCCTCCTTTTCAATTTTTTCTATTGAATCTTCTATAAGAATTTTGAAGTCATGGGGTACTAACTGCTTTTCTTCTTCCTTTACTTTTTCTGTAGGCATTTTAAAAGCCTTTCTTACTTTAAGAAGTGAAGCACCCGTCTCTTCCAATGCTGCAGTATAATGATATTCCATCGCTTCAACCAGGCCTTTTATATCACTGGCCTTATTGTGACGAGAAATGGTAATTCTTACCCCGGTGTTTTTTACGGGCACAGCAGGATAAATTCCCAGGTTTACATAAAAACCTTCCTTGAGTAAACGTTGGACAAAATTATATCCTGAGATGGGCATTCCTGTCCCGATGTAAAAAACAGGAGAATTATTCCTATCTATAAGCGGTAATTCCGTTTGGTCCAGAAGATGATTAAAATAATTAATTCTTGCCTGCAGCTCGGCCTGAAGAGAGTAAATTTCAGTAGACAGATGGATATCAGCAGAAGCAATGGCAGCTCCCACAGATGCAGGTTCTAGTTGCGCAGAAAATGTAAGAGGACCGCCAAAGGTCTTTATCTTATTATGTAATCTTTTGTCTGAACAAACGGCAACTGCCCCACTGGCACCAAAGGTTTTACTAAGCGTTCCCACCAGTAACACATTTTTGGGCAGCTCATTTAAGATGCTTGAAACATATCCTGTACCATTTTCTCCATTCCAGCTCATCCCATGCACATCATCAAAATAAAAGTGTAACTGAGGATATTTGTTTGCCAATTGCATCAGTTGTTCAATCGGTGCAAAATCTCCGTACATAGAATAAACCCCATCAGCCATATACCAAATCTTACTGCATTTTCCAATTAGTGCCTTTATCTTGTCTTCAAGCATATCCAGATTGTTATGTCTGATCATTTCTACAGGTACGCCCCTGGTCTTTAGAAGTTGTGTAGCATTCTGCACACTCCAATGTACCTGATGATCCAGGATCACCCCATCTTCATCTCGGACTGCAGTTGGTATTACAGCTAAATGTCCAAGTGTACTATTTTTAGTAATAATCACTGGTTGTCCATACATCTGGCCAACCTTTTCCTCAAGGGTCGCGTAAAGGGGATGAGAAATATAGCTTTTGGATAGAGGAAACTGCGTACCATACCTTCTGATAGCGTCAATAGCTGCCTCTTTTAACCGAGGGTCCTGTTCTAATCCCAGGTATCCAGTTGTTCCAAAATGATAATGCTGTTTGCCGCTGATCTGGATGGTCCTACCGGAAAATACATTACCATCTGAATGAAGGTGTAGCACGCCAGCTTTCTTTGCACTGGTAAAAACTTCATCAACCGTGTCTAGAAAATTATTCTGTTTGATCTTTGCCATTTTGGAGCTGTTTAAAATTATTTAGATGAAACTAAGTAATTTGAATTGAGCAAAACACCTCATTCAGTTTTCAGCTATTAACAAAATCCTTTATAGGCAAGCACTTATACTTTATAGGCAAAATAAATTTAATCTTGCGGTGCCGAATTATTTTAATACTCTTAGAATAAATCAAACTCCCTCATTTACAACTACTTTCTAATTATCTCTATTAAATTTATTCATCAGGTTAGGTAAAAATGTTGAATGTCAATCAAGTGACATTATTTTTTCCTTAACTTCAATGTTGGCTAAACTAGATTAATTATGAATAAATCGCTTTCCAACGAATATGCGACCTTTTGGATTGATGATGGTATACTCCACTTTATCTATCATGCAGAAGTTGTTGTAGATCTTTTGGCTGCAGAAAAGGTGGTGGCTGATCGATTAAAATGCCAGGAAGACAAGTATTATCCCGTTTTCTGTGATACCCGTGGAGTCAAAGATACAGACAAATCAGCAAGGGACTATTTAGCAAAGGAAGGTTCAATTCTTACTTCAGCTGTTGCTTTCCTTGTAAATCCCCCCATCTCTCAGGCCATAATTGATTTCTACGTTCGCACCAGTAAACCAATTACACCAACCCAAATTTTTACTGAAAAATACGATGCTCTCAAGTTTCTAAAAACCTATCGCTGAAATATATCTGGTAGATGTACACCAAAAAAGATAAAGAGAAGATTGAGAAGATCTGTCAAATGATCTTAGAGGTTGCTAGTGGAAATTTTTCTTACCGCATTGAACGCTCCCGCCATAATGACCAACTGGAAACAATAATAGTGCTTCTAAATATGATGGCGGAAGAGATACGAGAGAGTTTTCATCATTTTGCGCTTATCAATCCTCACGAAACTTACAAGCAAATAGCTCAAATGACTTTCATTCTGGATGATCAGTTCTACGTCCGTAACTTTAATTCCTCTGCCCAACAGCTCCTGGGACTACCATTCTCAGAATTGAGTGGAGCTCCCTTTGAAAAATTTTTAACCATAGACTCTGCCGAACTATGGAAAAAAGAAATTGGAGAAATTAAAAAACTCAATGAGTCACCTTATTACCAAACGCTTCGACTCTTTTTCGCCTCTAGTAATTCGTTAACGGTTCCTGCTCTTTGCTCCGTTTCGTCTCTAGTATTATAAAAAGATGATCGAAAGTTATTTCTGGTAACTGCACTCCAGACAATTATCCAGTCCAAAGAAAAGGAGGAAAATATTCAACTCGCACTACAAAACCTTAAATCCAAGGGTTTAAAGAGCAAAAAAAAGCAGCAGTATTCACTTTACCGGGAAGCGGATAAGAAAAAGATCCAGAAAATATATGATTACATCCTCAATAATCTTGAAAAACCTCTACCTTCTCTAAAAGAACTCGCTCTTGAACACGGCACGAATGAATTTAAACTAAAGATAGGTTTTAGGCAACTCTATAACACTTCAGTGTTTCGTTTTCAAAAAGACCAAAGGCTTCAAAGAGCTCATAGCTTCATATCAAACACAGATATTCCCCTCAGTCGAATTGCAGAAATTTGCGGATTTAAAAGTTTTCCTCATTTTTCTAAGATCTTTAAATCGAAGTATGGCTATAACCCCAGCGATCTGAAGAACAAAAACTTAGAATAAATACCCTACCAGCAAAAATCTATACTAGCTTGTTAGATATTCCTTCCGAATTTTATCATGTAACGAAAAAGTATCATGAAAAAGTTTCAGATGAAAATTGAGCAATGTAAAAAGTGGATAGTAGATGCTATTTCTGTATTCTTCATTATTCTTTTTACTTATGCAGCTGCAAGTAAGCTTTTAGTGTTTGAAAAATTCCACTTACAACTTGAGCAGTCACCATTCATAGGAATGATCTCCCTTCCAGTGGCAATTATATTACCGGGAGTTCTATTAATAATTTCCTTCCTCCTAATTATTCCCAAATTCAGGCTAATCGCCTTTTACTTCTCTTTAGTGTTACTTATCATTTTTAATCTATATATAATAGGAGTTTTAAATTTTGCAGAATCTGTCCCCTGTTCCTGTGGCGGTGTGATAAAAGCGTTCTCCTGGAATGAACATTTAATTTTCAACACTGGATGTTCCTTATTGGCCCTTTTGGGAATTTCTCTCTCTTACGACCTGAAGACAGTTTATAGAAAATCTTCAACCAATGCGGTTGAAGTAAAAACATAAAAATTTTTGTTGCAACAAAAGCAGGGAAAGCCGAAAACCTGATATACAGAGTAGGCAATCTTTAAATATTAGAAATCATGAAAACTAAATTTTTATTACCAATGATCGCAATGATGTTTGCCATTGGAATTTCGTTTGCATCTGTAGAATCAAATGCTTCATCAGCAATCGGATTTATTCAAACCGATCAAGGCTGGGAACAGGTTGATGTGGGTTGTGAAACCGGTTCAAATACCTGTAGGATGTATTATTCAAGTGATCCCAGTAAAATATATGTGGTTCATGATGCACCAGGCGGAAGTCCCCTGAAATCGCCTAGTCCAAAACCTATTAAGGTTCTTGATTAAGTTGATGTGAAATTAGAACATCGAGGTTAAATAACCTCGATGTTCTTTAAAATTTGTATACTCCACAATTCCTCCCCATTACAAGTTCAAACCTTTTGGAATCTAGAAAGTGTTTTTTCGCCAATTTCTGAATATCGGTAGGTATTACAGATTGAACAAATTTTACCTCATCAGATTCGGATTTAATTCCGAATCAGATTTCTCAAGAATAAAACACTGAATATTACACCCCGTGTATAGTCTTTTTGAAATTTGACTATTATGATCTAAATAAGGAGCACACTAACACCAAATGAAAAATATAATTTTACCTCACCAAAAGTATGTAGGATCTTATTGTTTTAATCTATCTCACCTTTTGCCTCATCATAAGATTCCGGAATAAAAATAAATTGTTGCAAATTTTCTTCACTTAAATATTTCTTGGCGGCAGTATTTATATCCTCTAAAGTTATAAAGTGCTTCATTATGGTGGTGTATTGAAGGACTTCCTGTTCTAGATCTTCGTGGCTCACCAATTTTTCCTTTAGATAATCCCGCCAAAAATTAAAAATTCCAAACTTACTTAGTCCGTTGCCAAAAGCGGCAGCTTCATCAGAGATGGCAGCGTCTAACCATGACTGGTCCACCCCAAATTCACGCAGTTTTCGAAATTCTTCAATGGCATTTTGGATCATGTTTTCCTCATTACCCAATTCGCTATCGAACTTCATACTGAAGGAAAAAACACCATTCTTAATATCCATCCAGTCTCCACCAGTTATCGGCGAATAACTGCCCTGTCGTAAGCGATTCCAAACTCTTTCATATAGAGCTTTTGTAAGGAGTCGAAGTTCGATTTGAGTCTTTACATCCCTACCAGCAGGAGTCGGGAAATAAAGTCGTACAAAGGCCTGATCAATATTCTTTAACCTAATCGTTTCGTTAATCTTTTTTAAAGGAAATTTTTGAGTATTACTATTTACTGCTTTTTTATTACCTATTGGAAAGAGAGATAGTTTTTCTTTTAGTAGCGGTAATAATTGTTCAGTGTTGAAATCTCCCGTGATAATGAAGGTGTAACCCGAAAAGTCTGAAAACCAATTTTTATAAGCGATAAAAACATCATCTAGTTTCAAGTTTTCTAAATCAGAAATTCCTAACACAGGAACTTTAGGATACCATAAAGACTCCATCCTGTCCTCCATAAGAAAATTAAAACTACTGTAGGGTATAAAACCTTTCAATGACTGGTCATAATCAGCTTTTAGAGTGGCAAAACCTTTCGTGCTTCTCCTTGGCTGATCGACGTAAAGAAATAGAAGGTTCAGTAATTCATCAATATCCCCTTCTTTACTTCTACCATAGATTCTCTGGTATTTAGCATCATAGAAAAACATAAGTCTCATTTCTTTTTCGTAAATGAACCTATCTATTTCAAATTTTGAAAAAGGCCCTGCACCTGCATATCCCATGTATTCCGGAACAATACTGGCAGCCAAATATTCTTTTCTATGGGAGATTGGAATTTCATTAGGGCGAAAAGCATCTATTGTCACAAGACCTTTCTGAAGTTGAGAAGCTGGATTGGAAGGCTTGAATAAAACTCGAATTCCATTCTGTAGGGTCACCGTTGTTACACCTATGAGATTCGTAGAAATACTCTTAATCGGCTCATTCTCATCTAATGGGAACTTAATTACCTCTTCCAAAGACTTAATTGCTTCTAAAGGTTCTATAACCTTCACTTCCATAGTTCTTGCTTCCTTCAACCACCGCTTAAAAAGATTGAATTTTGGAACATTGTGACTTTCACCATTGAAAATCAGAAAATCAACATTCTTATTGAGATCCCCGTAATTAAGAAGGGCATTCTGCATTTCCTGAAGGTCTATTTCATTTAAAATATCCTTAATCAGATTCTCCTTTACCTCCGGGGCGAGAGCTGCTTCACCTTTTAAAAAATGGGAACGGTATGCTTCGGCCAGGTCGTGTGAGGAGACCACTTTTCCAATAATCCTATTTTGCACCTCTTCCTTGGCATTTTGAAGTTCCGAAATTCCAATATTATTATGAATTTGTTTCCATGCAACTACTGCCTCGATAAATTTTTTTTTAACTCGTTGCTGATTCTCGGATGCGAATTTGACTGTCATTCGTGTTCCGTTTATTTCCTTATTTCTTCCAAAACCTCCCAAACCAAAACTTAGCCTGAATTCCGAAAAAGGTGGATTGAATTGTTGTTCTAACAATGAGCTCCTACTCTCAACAATTTCTTTATATAGCTGTTGTATTATCCATTTTTTAAAATCGTTCCTGGTTTTAAGCCCGAAGCCATTCGAATTTAGGTGCTTAGAAATAATTTGCAACCGAAAACTAGGGTTGACAGTATCTCGTATCATTTGAAAGGTATTTGCTCCATTCAGTTTAACTCGTTGAGCATCTAATAATTTCTGACCATTTTTAGGTTTCTTAGGCATTTTCAAGTCTGAGAACAATCGCTTTACTTCTTTTTCCATGCTGTCCACATTAATGTCACCTACAATAATTGCAGCTTCAAGATCAGGTCGATACCAATTGTCATAGAATTCTAGAAAAGCTTTCCGATTGAACAGATCAACATTTTTTTTATGTTTTTGTTGATCATACAAGGCTTGGCCTGTGTCCTTTACCACCTTTTCCTCAATGGCATTATCCAACCAGGTACCATAAACATCAGCAGTACGCATTTCCCCCAATACGGCACCACGCTCAACATCAACCACTGTCTGGGGGAAATCCAAATTCTGTGCCCAATCTCGTATTACTCTTAACCCAGTTTTGATTTCTTTTTCCCCAGATGGTAAGCTAGCCCAATAAAATGTGTGACCATTGCGGGTGCCCGCATGATTATACCCTCCCATTTCCCAGAGATGTTCATCTAAATTTGGAAAATTTTTTGTTTTGATTGTACCCATGTGTTCTATGAGATGGGAATATTCCAGCTGATCATCATTTTCATGAAAAAATCCACCCTTTACCACCATATGAAATTCAACAGTTTTTTTAGGAATATCGTGTCGACGAAGATAATAGGTGAACCCATTGTCTAATTTACCATATCGTACCGCAGTGTCCAAAAGCGCTATTTTCTCCTGAAAAATATCGCCGTTATTTTGGCCTTTAGCCCCATAACCAGTCAACAGAAATAGAAATAGAAAAAAGAATTGATTCTTGATTTTCATAATCAGTACTGATTTAATAACCTTCATTTTGGTCTAAATTCGGATTCTTCATTCGGTCTGGTTCTGGTATAGGATAAAATACATCGGTAGGTTCCCAGAAGGAAGTTTTCTCCGCCAAAACTTCATCGGTTCTTCCGGTTCGCTTTAAATCGAACCAACGATGCCCCCATTCTGCAAATAATTCTTTCTTTCTTTCATTCATGATCAGATCGAGAATTTCTTCTATATCAATTTCCTGTTCGTCAATATCAATTGGTTCTATACCAGCGCGGATCCTGATTACATTAATATCAGAAATAGCTTCATTCATTTTTCCCTTTCTTGCCCGAGCTTCTGCTCTAATCAAATACTGCTCTGCCAGACGAAGCACCATAGAATACTCAGTAATATCGTTTAGACTGGACCTATCCTTATATTTAAAAGGGAAATAGAAGTCCCGGGTATTACTATTATAGTGTCCAACCCAATTGACCAGTCGCTTATCTTCAGGTTCAAAGTCCTGGACAAATCCTGTAGCTAATTGTAAAGATGATCGTGATGTACCAATAAAAACCTGGCCTTCACCAGTAGAAGTTAGTATATTCCCCCTGCCTATTGGTGATATCTGCCAAATAGCTTCCTTGCTATTTGCTAAAAATACCTGATCCAAATCCTGGAGGATTTCGTAGGTAGCGGTTCCTTCAATTATCTCACTGCTCAAGATCTCTGCTAGATCCCAGTTCTCCTGATAAAGTGCTACTCTTGCACGTAGTGCAACGGCCACGAAAATATTTACGCTTGTCCTGTCTGAACTTTCGTAACTGGAATCTAGAAGCTCTATTGCCATGTCTAAATCTTTCACGACCTGGGTATAAAGCTCATCAATACCATTTCTTGAAACCAAAGAGTTGTTGCGGTAATCCGTATCTAAAACAAGTGGAACTTCACCATAAATATTTACTAAATAAAAATAGGTGAAGGCACGAACGAAGCGTGCTTCTCCCTCAAGACGCATTTTTAAATCATCGCTTACATTTTTTGATATGGCCAACCCTTCCAAGACAGAATTGGTCATATAAATGATATTATAAGCACTGGACCATAGTTCATAGTTAGATGGATGGTTTGGTGAGATTTCGTTCTTCTGAATTTCACCATAAGTAATATTCTCAGAATTAACCGGCTGTAAAAGGTCTGCTGACAGTCCGGCCAGTACAGTAACAGAAGAGCGCCAACCTCCTGAGAAAGAAGCGTTTAACAACTCATTATAAATGCCTCTTATCGCACGAATGGCAGTTTCATCATCTTCAAAAACAGTTTCCTTTACAATTCTGTCATCGGGTACTCCTACTTCAACATAATCTTCACAGGCTCCCAGTAAAAAGCAAAGTGAAATGATCATGAAATATTTTATATGTCGGTATTTTTTCATCTTTATAGTTTTAAAAGTTCAGTTGTAAGCCGCCTGTAATGGTTCGAAGGGAGGGAATCGCAACTGCCCCAGGAGATGATGGATCCAATCCCTTATAATCAGTTACAGTAAAAAGGTTGTGCCCATTAATAAAAATCCTTGCAGTGGTAAGCCCCAATTGATTTCTAAATTTCTCCGGTAAGTTGTATTGAACAGATAGGTTCTTGAGCCTTAAAAATGATGCGTCTCCGTAAAAATGGTTGGTATCCAAGGCATCAGAATATGTGAGAAAAGCTTCGAACGACTGTGAGAATTTTTGGATCTCAGCAGAGTTATCCCTTCCCAGACTTGCGCCATAAACATCAACAGGTTGATTTCCCAAGGAACCTGGATTGGGAAAATATGGCTTCGGTCCTTCCTGCTTTACAAACTCCCATAGAAAATTCAGAGAAAAATTTCTGAAGGTGAGATTGTTAGCCAGGCCTCCGTAGAATTTCCGGCTCAGGTTTTTTATCACAATACGATCTTCATAGTCTAACCTTCCATCTTCATTTACGTCTTCAATAGAATATAAACCAGATTCGGTGTCAATGCCGTTGTATTTGTAAAGCAGGGAAATATTAAGAGGATATCCAACCCGGTAAATATTTGCATAAGATGTTTCCTCTATTCCAGGAAATTTGATCAACTTATTTTCAGGTAATGTCAGGTTGAAAAAAGTCTGCCATTTAAAGTTTGGGGTCTGAATATTAAGGGTTGAAAGCTCAAACTCCCAACCAGTATTTTGGACCGTGGCATCCAGGTTCGCCTGAATAGATGAAAAGCCTGTTGTAGATGGAAGCGGGTAACCCACTAGCTGATTAGAGGATCTATTACTGTACCAGCTTACTCCCAGATTCATCCTGTCCTGAAAAAATCCCAGTTCAATTGCTGCTTCTAGTTTCTTATTTTCCTCCCAGGAATAATCGGGATTTGTCAGTTGAGTTGGATATAACCCTCCAGGTCCTGGTGTAGCTTCATAAGCATCTAGATATCCATAGTCGGGAATTTGATCGCTTCCAGTTGTTCCATAACTTCCTCTAATCTTTCCAAAGCTTAGAAAATCAGCATCATTATTGAATATCGATTCTTCTGTAAATATCCAGGCACCACCTATAGCTCCGAAATTTGCAAATCTTTTATCTGGTCCAAAACGGGAGGAACCGTCCCTTCTCCCTGTGAGATTGATAAAATATTTTTGCTTCCAATCATATCCCAATCTTGCGAAAATCGCAGTGTATTTATAATCGATATTCTTGCTGTTTATAAAACTAACTTCTTCAGCTGCTCCAAGATTCCCTATTAAAGATTCAGAAGGAAATCCTGTTCCTACCACAGCTTTGTTCCTACTTCCACTCTGTTGGAACGTCACACCTAAAAGACCCTCAAGGTTACCACTCCCCAGTTTTGTATTGTAAATTAATTGAGGCTCTATAATAAGAGATTCTCTTTCGGTAGTATAATGGGTAGAGGAATGATTTTGGTACTGTCTGATATCCGGACTAAATGAATTTTTTGTAACTTTTCTCAGTTGGTTGCTTGATAAGATAGTATAACCAGCACTTGCTTTTAATATAAGTCCTCCAGCTAACCTGTATGAGATGCCAAGGTTCGTAATAAGATTACTCACCTTTGCTGTACTCTCATTAGCCAATAAGGCAAAGGGATTGTCCCAGGTATCATCTTCCCAGTTGAGACTGCCGTCCTCATTATAGATTGCTGGAGCATTTGGTGGTAGAAATAGAGCATCTTGAACAAAGTTATGGCCGTGAAACAAGTTATTATTATCAATCCCATAGTTGGAAGTAAAATTTATTGCAAGCCTGTCGTTAAAGGCTTGATGTTTAAGGTTCACTGAACCCGTTGCTTTTTGGTAATTCCAATCACCAGGAAAAACACTACCTTCTGTATGGTAGGAACCTCCAATTCTGAAAAAAGTAGATGCTGTCCCTCCGGAAGCAGCTAAATTGAGGTCCATAATGTGAGAAGTTCCTCCAAACAATTTGTCCTGCCAGTCTGTAAATCGTTCCTGATCCCATAAAACAAGATCTTCTGCATTGGTTGCAACTGGTTCTACACCATCATTTTCAAAAGCCGCTCTTCTTATTTTTAAATACTGTTCAGTATTGAGCAACTCCATCTTATTGGAAACTTTACTTATACCACTATAAACCTGTGTTTCAATCTGGATCTCTTTCTGAGAAAATGTTCCATCTTTTGTAGTGATAAGAATTACACCGTTTGCCCCGCGTGAACCATAAATTGCCGTCGCATCAGCATCCTTTAAAACTTCAATGCTTTTTATATTCCATAAGTTTAGTGTGCTCAGGGGATCTATTCCAGCACTGATCATGCTGCTGCCTCCTACAATTGCACTAGAATTTATCGGTACACCATCAATTATGTATAAAGGCAGATTACCGTTATCATCAAATGAATTGCGTAAACTATTCTGACCTCTAATTCTGATGGTCGGTGCATTCCCAGGCACACCACTTTGTGTTAAAACCTCCACCCCTGCCATTCTCCCCTGCAAAGCCTGGAGCGGACTCACCACCGGTTGAAGTTCTATTTCTTCTGCGGTTACCCGAGAGATATTTCCTGTGCTTTCCCTCCGGGTAGTATTATAGTAACCAGCATTGATCTCTACCTCCCCAAGGGAAGCAACATCTTCTTCCATTTGGATATTAAGAGTACTTTCCTGATCCAGGACAACTTCTACAGGTTTAAAACCCAAATAGGTAAAGACGAGAGTATCTCCCTGGGTGGCTCGTATAGTAAATTCACCATCTACGTTGGTGACCGTTCCTTTAGTTTCTCCTTTGATAAAAACAGCAACACCCGCTATTGGCAGTCCCTTTGGGCCTGTTACAACACCAGTTACTTCTTGTTGAGTATATAGATTTTCTAAAGAATTAGGAGCGTTTCCTGCGCTGGCTTTCCAGGTAATTACAGAAAGCAGCAGGATGAGACTTATAAGCGCGATTATTTTAAACCGGCCATAATTATTTTTCATAATTTTGCAGTGATTAAATGAAACTTTGTTTCGTTTGATGTAAGCCTTCCGGGCAGCTTCGCCAAAAGAAACCGGAAGGCTATTTTTATATGTTTTATTTTGTTCTCATAATTGAACAAAATAGGCTGTCCCTTACGGGTATTACAAGAAGTTACTGTTTCATTGGCACCTCATTTAGTTACACAAAAAATTAAAACTCCCCCAATGAGGGGAATGGGGGAATTTTTCCCACCCACCCGTCACCACTGCAACATAGGGGTAGCAGTTATGGTGACCCACCGGGACTAACGGCTAAACTAGCTCCCGTCAATGAACCTTAACAATGGCTA
>Ga0098069_100310_pt1 | contig 24082 bp, 14 predicted proteins | sample 27_taG_FD_92584 | JGI IMG/M metagenome (GOLD analysis project Ga0098069, IMG submission 92584) | Marine viral communities from Cariaco Basin, Caribbean Sea - 27_WHOI_OMZ | ecosystem: Environmental > Aquatic > Marine > Oceanic | place: Caribbean Sea: Cariaco Basin | collected 2014-11-09
AGCAGTAGGACACGTACCGGTTAATGAACACGCTCATGATGATCATCACCATGAGGGTAATTTCTTTACGAAATATATATTCAGCATGGATCATAAGGTTATTGCAAAGCAATACCTTTTCACGGCTCTTTTTATGGGGATTATTGGAATTGCAATGTCCATTTTCTTCCGTATGCAGCTTGCCTGGCCGTCTGAATCATTTAAAATATTTGAGATCTTTTTAGGAAAATGGGCCCCGGGAGGTGTTATGAGCCAGGAGATCTACCTTGCTCTTGTGACTATTCACGGTACCATCATGGTATTCTTTGTACTTACACAGGGGCTTAGTGGAACCTTTAGTAACCTTTTGATTCCGCTTCAAATTGGTGCCCGCGATATGGCTTCAGGATTTATGAATATGCTTTCTTACTGGCTGTTCTTCCTTTCCTGTGTCATCATGCTAAGCTCATTGTTTATTGAGTCGGGTCCTGCTTCCGCAGGATGGACTATCTATCCGCCGCTTAGTGCACTGCCACAGGCTATTGGTGGTTCGGGGCTGGGAATGACACTTTGGCTGGTTTCTATGGCCATCTTCATTGCTTCGTCTCTACTTGGTTCGCTAAACTATATTGTTACGGTCATTAACCTTAGAACTAAGGGCATGTCTATGACCCGTTTGCCTTTAACTATCTGGGCACTTTTTGTTACTGCAATCATTGGGGTGGTTTCTTTCCCGGTACTCTTATCGGCAGCTTTGATGCTTATCATGGATAGAAGCTTCGGAACTTCGTTCTTCTTAAGTGATATCTATATTGGAGGTGAAGTATTGCACTACCAGGGTGGGTCGCCTATCCTGTTTGAACACCTTTTCTGGTTCCTTGGTCACCCCGAAGTTTACATTGTTATTCTTCCTGCCATGGGTATCGCTTCAGAGATCCTTGCAACCAACTCCAGAAAACCCATTTTTGGATACCGTGCGATGATCGCTTCCATTCTGGGAATTGCTTTTCTTTCAACCATCGTTTGGGGGCACCACATGTTCGTATCGGGTATGAACCCGTTCCTTGGTTCGGTGTTTACCTTTACCACGCTATTGATCGCGATTCCTTCCGCAGTAAAAGCTTTTAACTGGATTACAACGATCTGGAAAGGAAACCTGCAAATGAACCCGTCAATGCTGTTCTCCATTGGTTTCGTTTCTACCTTCATCACAGGAGGTCTAACCGGGATCGTGCTTGGGGACAGTACCCTTGATATCAACGTTCACGATACATACTTCGTTGTGGCTCACTTCCACCTGGTGATGGGTATTTCGGCGCTCTACGGAATGTTTGCCGGTATCTACCACTGGTTCCCAAAAATGTTTGGGCGCATGATGAACAAGAACCTTGGCTACATCCACTTCTGGATCACCATTATAGGGGCTTACGGGGTTTTCTTCCCAATGCACTTTGTGGGAATGGCAGGTCTTCCGCGTAGATACTACGATAACACCGCTTTCCCATACTTTGATGACCTTTTGGAGATCAACGTGTTGATTACCGTATTCGCCATCATTACTGCTTTGGTACAGCTGGTGTTCCTTTACAATTTTATCCATTCTATTTTTGCGGGTAAGAAAGCTACTGCCAACCCCTGGAATTCGAACTCACTTGAGTGGACTACTCCTGTGGAGCCTATCCACGGAAACTGGCCTGGGGAGATCCCACACGTTTACCGTTGGGCTTACGACTACAGTAAAACAAATGAAAATGGTGACTACGTAATTGCAGGCCAGGATTTTGCGCCGCAAAACGTACCGCTTCAAAAAGGGGAAGAAGAGCTTAACCACTAAGCAATCCTTCTTTAATACTACAAAGCCTTTTCAACTACTGAAAAGGCTTTTTTCTTTTATCTTTGCTCCAAACCTCATGAGCATGAACGAAAACCTCGATCCAACCGGAGAGAATTTTTCTCCTGAAGAAATGGACATTGAAAGAGCTTTAAGGCCGCTGCAATTTGACGATTTTGCCGGCCAGGATCAGGTGCTCGATAATCTGAAAGTTTTTGTAAGTGCAGCCAATCAGCGGGGAGAGGCGCTAGATCATACGCTGTTTCACGGCCCTCCGGGACTTGGTAAAACCACTTTAGCTCATATTCTTGCCAATGAACTTGGAGTCGGGATTAAAGTCACCTCAGGTCCTGTTTTGGATAAACCCGGCGATCTTGCCGGTTTATTGACCAATCTTGAAGAAAGGGATGTACTTTTCATAGATGAGATCCACCGCCTTAGTGCTGTTGTGGAAGAATATTTGTATTCAGCCATGGAAGATTACCGGATCGATATCATGATCGAAACCGGCCCCAATGCCCGTTCAGTCCAGATCAATCTTAATCCTTTTACCCTTATTGGTGCAACCACCCGTAGCGGATTACTAACCGCACCTATGCGCGCCCGCTTCGGAATTTCCAGCCGACTCGAATACTACACCACCGAATTGCTTTCTGATATTGTTCAACGAAGTGCGCATATTCTAAAAGTTCCAATTTCTATGGAAGCTGCTATCGAAATTGCAGGCCGTAGCCGTGGTACTCCCCGTATCGCAAATGCCCTTTTAAGAAGGGTAAGGGATTTTGCCCAGATCAAAGGCAACGGGAAAATAGATATTGAAATTGCCAAGTACAGCCTTAAAGCGTTAAATGTTGATGCCCACGGCCTCGATGAAATGGATAACAAGATCCTCACCACTATAATTGACAAATTCAAAGGTGGTCCTGTTGGAATTACCACATTGGCAACCGCCGTTAGTGAAAGCGCAGAGACTATAGAAGAAGTTTACGAGCCTTTCCTTATACAGCAGGGCTTCATTCAGCGCACCCCCCGCGGCCGGGAAGTCACCGAGGCGGCCTATAAACACCTCGGAAGAGTAAGAGGCGGTATCCAGGGAGGACTGTTTTAGTACGGCGACTCCATACAGACCTCGTAGGTCTTTGAGACCTGCGAGGTCTTTCATAGTAGGTAAAACACACACATGAAAAAGACCCACGGCATACCCAAAGTTTCCCGAAAGCACTTTTACAAAAGCGCCCTTGGTATTTTAAAAAATCCGCTGCCGTTTCACCATCAGAATTTTGAAAAGCACGGGGATACTTTTTTGCTGAACGTGGGGATGGGAAGGGAGATCATCTTTTCCCGTGACTCTGGTTTTGCCGAATATGTGCTTCAGAAGAATCAGAAGAACTACACAAAATCGGAAATTCAGACTGTAGATATGGCCAAATATCTGGGTCAGGGCCTGCTCACTGCCGAAGGAGAGCTTTGGAAAAAACAGCGTAAGCTCATCCAGCCTGCTTTTCACAAAAAACAATTGGCGGGGCTGTTAGATAAAGTGCAATCGGCAATCGTGGAAGAGTTGAAGAAGATCAATACCGCGGCACCCATGGATGTTTTTCCGGTGTACAATGACCTTGCTTTTCAAACCGTGGTAAAATCCCTTTTTAGCAGTGCCGTGGGCCAGCGGGAGATCGACAGGCTTCAGTTTATTACCGAAGCTGCTCAAAAAATGCTCGTGAAGGAGCTGCGGCAGCCGTACCTGGGCTGGTACTTTAAGTGGTTTGGAAAAATTAAGGAACACCTCGACCTAACCGCCGAGGCCAGGCAGATCCTCACCCGCATTATTGAAGATCGCAAACAAAGCGGCAAGCGTGAAGACGACCTGCTCGATATGCTGCTCGTCGCCCGTTATGAAGATGGCAATACCATGACGCATGAGCAGCTTATTGACGAGATCCTCATCCTGTTTACGGCCGGCCATGAAACTACTTCAAATGCGCTCACTTTCATTACCCAGCTGCTGGGAAGAAATCCCCAAGTGCAGGAGAAAATACTGGGCGAAGTGCAGCTTGCCAAAGATAATTCCGAAGATCTTATGGGGTTTTTAAGGCATTGCCGCTATACACAGGCAGTGGTGGAAGAGGGCATGAGGCTGTATCCGCCGGTATATTTTATTGACAGGGTGAACCTAGAAGATGACGAATTCGAGGGGAAATTCTATCCCAAAGGTTCCAGCCTGTTGTTTTCCATTTATGAGATCCACAGGCACCCAAAACATTGGAAGGATCCTGAGCAGTTTTTACCTGCAAGATTTCTTGAAGGGAAATACGCCAGTTTTTTTCCTTTTGGTGCAGGCCCGCGCAAATGCATCGGGAATAATTTTGCCATGTATGAAATGGTCATGACGGTAGCCGAACTGGTTTCCAGGTACAAAATTGAGGCCGGCCCGGGAGAAATCCAAATTCAGCCGCTCATCACCCTTAAACCAAAAAACGCCGTACTTCAGTTTAAGCTTCGGAAATAATCCCTTCCAAAAATGCTATTTTTGGCACCTCATAATTTTTTGTGTTGGGCACAGAAGTTGCAAAGTTTCAGAAAGTGAATAATTCAGCAAGATCAAAAAACAGCGCTTTAATTAAAGCCGAAGCTAAGCGCCTTGGCTTCTTGTCCTGCGGCATTTCCAAAGCTGAATTTCTCGAGGAAGAAGCGCCGCGCCTGGAAGAATATCTTTCCAAAGAAAAACACGGAAAAATGTCATTTTTGGAGAACTATTTTGACAAGCGGCTCGATCCCACCAAACTTGTTGAGGGCTCAAAAAGCGTGATTTCCCTGCTGCTCAATTATTACCCCGAGGAGAATCAGCGCGAAGATTCCTACAAAATCAGCAAATACGCCTACGGCACCGATTATCATTTTGTCATAAAAGATAAACTGAAAAGTTTACTGCAGTTCATGCAGCAGGAAATAGGCGAGGTTGAAGGCAGGGCTTTTGTAGATTCGGCGCCGGTGATGGACAAAGCCTGGGCTGCTAAAGCCGGTTTGGGCTGGGTGGGCAAGCACACGCTGCTGCTTTCCAAACAAAAAGGTTCGTTCTTTTTTGTAGCCGAACTCATTGTGGACCTGGAACTGGAATATGACGCGCCGGTAACCGATCACTGCGGAAGCTGTACCGCCTGTATCGACGCCTGCCCCACAAATGCCATTGTAGAACCCTACAAAGTTGACGGCAGCAAATGTATTTCCTATTTCACAATTGAACTGAAGGATCAGCTTCCGCAGGAGATGAAGGGGAAGTTTGATGACTGGGCCTTTGGCTGCGATACTTGCCAGGATGTGTGCCCCTGGAACCGGTTTTCAAAACCTCATAACGAACCGCTGTTCAATCCGCACCCCGAATTGTTGAGCATGAGCAAAAAAGACTGGGAAGAGATCACAGAAGAGACTTTCCGGAAGGTGTTTAAAAAGTCGGCAGTAAAACGCACCAAGTACAGCGGATTTACCCGAAACATTAAATTCCTCAAAAAAGATTCCTGAAGCTTTCTCTCTGAGAATTCGTAACTTTCTGTTTCAACAGAAAAACTATGGTCTCAAAAAGGAGATTTTTCAGCTTTATTTTTTTCCTGTTTCTTCTGAATGCTCCTGTTTTCGCACAGGAATTTCAGCTGGAGACAGAAAAGACTATGCAGCGCCTGTTGCAGCAGGCCGATACCGATGGGGATAAGAAGGTCACGGTAGAAGACGAGCCAAAAATGCCATTTTTGATACCCCGTTCCCAGGGAGATTCGGTAGCAATTGGGGAAATCTATTATTTATCAAATTTACTTCAGGAGCTGGCCATTGCCAGGGGAAATGATGAGGATTATCTTGAAATCAGCCTGGAAGAGATTCAGGAAAAACCGGCAGATCGGATTTCCCGCAGGATCAAAGAGCAATTTTGGGATGACCTCACCCGCACCATAGACCGCAAGGGGATTGAGAAGATCCTGAGGGACACAAAAGCTTCAGATGGGGTGCAGCGGCTGTACGTGCCGGCAACAGATACTTCAGGGATTGAATATTATAAAGACCTTCAGCAGGAATTAAGCGGGTTTGAGGTCGTGGTGCTTCCAGAGAAAATCACACCACAATATGTGAAATCCATAAATGAGAAGCCGGGCCTGCTGGCTCTAAAAATTGAGGAAGGGCGCGGGGTTCCGTTTGTGGTTCCCGGCGGCAGGTTCAACGAAATGTACGGCTGGGACAGCTATTTTGAAGGCGTGGGGCTGCTTATTGACGGCAGGATAGATCTTGCCGGGGCCATGGTAGATAATTTTATCTACCAGATCAATCACTACGGAAAGATCCTCAATGCCAATCGCTCCTATTATCTCACCCGCACTCAGCCGCCGTTCATGTCTTCTTTTGTGCGGGAGGTTTATGAAGCCATGGAAGAAAAGGATGAAAAATGGCTGCGGAAGGCTTTGGAAGCAGCCATAAAAGAATACGGGCAGGTGTGGATGGTAGAAGGCGAACGCCTTACGGGAAACGGTTTAAACCGCTATTTTGCTGAAGGGATTGGCATACCGCCGGAGACCGAAAAAGGGCATTTTGACGAGGTGCTTCGGGAATTTGCGGAGAAATATGGTTTGGGAGTTTCAGAATTTGTGGAGAAGTACCAGTCGGGAGAAATAGATGCGCCTGAAGTAGATGAGTATTTCCTGCACGATCGCAGTTTGCGCGAGAGCGGGCATGATACTTCCTGGCGGCTGGAGAACAGAACGGCTTATCTCAACACCGTAGATCTCAATTCCCTGCTCTATAAATATGAAAAGGATTTTGAGTATCTCATTGATGAATATTTTGACGGGCGTTTTACCACTTCTACAGGAAAAACCTACACCGAGGATTACTGGGAAGAAAAAGCCGAAGATCGAAAAGAGCTTATGAACAGGTATTTGTGGAATGAAAATTCCGGCAGCTTTTACGACTACAATTTTAAAACCGGGGAACAAACCGGATATATTTCGGCCACCAATTTTTATCCCTTGTGGAGCGGACTGGCTTCCGAAGAACAGGCAGAAAAAATGGTGCCTCAAATAATGCACGATCTACAGGCACAGGGCGGCATCCTCTCAAGTGCAAGATCTTCCGTAGAAAAAACTGCTACCAATGAGGTGCAGCGGCAATGGGATTATCCTTATGGTTGGGCGCCGCACCAAATGCTGCTGTGGCAGGGCTTGCTCGATTATGGCTATGAAGCACAAGCCTATGAGCTTATTTATCGCTGGCTGTGGATGATCATCAAAAATGCGGTAGATTACAACGGAACAATCCCCGAGAAATATGATGTAGTTGATGCCACGCACAAGGTTTACGCTGAATATGGCAACGTGGGAACTGAGTTTGACTATATCACCACTTCGGGCTTTGGCTGGATGAATGCCTCCTATCAACTGGGGCTGGAGTTGCTTTCGGAGCAATATGTAGAGAAGCTAAACGCGCTGGTGCCGCCGGGGGAGCTTACATTTAAATGAAAACCTTCAGGAAGAGGCCTAGTTGTTATTACAATTCGAGCCCGCACCGGCAGTGGTGATTACTAAAAAGTGAGCGGCATTAATAAGCCATATAGCCGAAACTATTACCTTTGTACCGCCTGAAAAAACAGGGGAATTATGAGGAACGAACGCAAAAGACGTGAAGCGCTGGTATATCACGCAAAGCCGCACCCGGGTAAAATACAGGTGGTGCCAACAAAAAAGTATTCTACTCAACGCGATCTTTCACTGGCTTATTCACCCGGGGTGGCCGAGCCCTGCCTGGAAATCCATAAAAATAAAGAAAACGTTTACAAGTATACTACCAAGGGTAACCTGGTGGCGGTGATTTCTAATGGTACAGCCGTGCTCGGGCTTGGCGATATTGGGCCCGAAGCCTCCAAACCGGTGATGGAGGGCAAGGGTCTGCTCTTTAAAATCTTTGCTGATATCGATGTGTTTGATATTGAAGTTGATACCAAGGATGTAGATGCTTTTGTGCAGACGGTAAAGAATATTGCACCCACTTTTGGCGGGATAAACCTGGAAGACATTGCCGCGCCCGAAGCTTTTGAGATCGAGAAAAGGTTAAAGGAAGAGCTGGATATTCCGGTGATGCACGACGACCAGCATGGTACGGCGATTATTTCTTCAGCGGCTCTGCTCAATGCGCTAGATCTTGCCAATAAGAAGATAGGCAAGGTAAAAGTTTTGATCTCGGGAGCCGGGTCGGCAGCCATTGCCTGTGCCAACCTCTATGTTGCCCTGGGCGTGAAAATTGAGAACATCGTGATGTTTGATGTGAACGGAGTGTTGCACCAAGACCGCGAAGACCTTTCTGAACTTCAGAAGAGGTTTGCCGTAAAGAAAAGATACGAAAATTTATCGGCGGCCATGGATGGAGCCGATGTTTTCCTGGGGCTTTCGGTGGGGAATATCGTAAAACCCGAAATGCTGAAGAAAATGGCAAAACGCCCTATCGTTTTTGCCATGGCAAACCCCGAACCCGAAATAGATTATGACCTGGCCGTGGCTACCCGCAAAGATATCATTATGGCCACGGGCCGCAGCGATCATCCCAACCAGGTGAACAACGTACTGGGATTTCCGTTTATTTTCCGTGGAGCTCTCGATGTGCGAGCCACCAAGATCAATGAAGAGATGAAGATGGCTGCGGTAAAGGCACTTGCGGCTTTGGCAAAAGAGCCGGTGCCAGAGCAGGTGAATATCGCCTATGGCGAGACCAAGCTGCTTTTTGGGAAAGATTATATTATCCCCAAACCTTTCGATCCCCGATTGATTACCCAGGTGCCGCCGGCAGTGGCAAAAGCCGCGATGGAAACAGGGGTCGCCAAAAATCCTATTCTCGATTGGGAACGCTATGAGCATGAACTGCTCGAGCGAATGGGCAATGACAATAAGATCACACGCCTGCTTATGAACCGGGCCAAAATGAGCCCGAAGACCGTGGTTTTTGCTGAAGCCGATCACCTCGATGTGCTTAAGGCAGCTCAAATTGCGCATGATGAAGGTATAGCAAAACCAATCCTGCTGGGCCGCCGCGATGTGATTGAAGAACTGATGCGGGAAATCGATTTTCATGCCGATGATGTGGATATTATCGATTCCAAAAGCGATGACGAGAATGACCGCCGTACCAAATACGCCGAAGTTTACTGGCAAACCCGGAAGCGCAAGGGGGTTACCCGTTATGATGCGCAGCTTCTCATGAGGCAGCGCAATTATTTTGCTGCAATGATGGTGAACGCCGGCGATGCCGATGCTTTGATCTCGGGTTACTCCAGGGCTTATCCCACTGTGCTCAAGCCTATGCTTGAGCTCATAGGCAAGGCCGCAGGGGTTTCAAAAGTAGCCGCCACCAATTTGATGAATACTTCCCGCGGGCCCTTGTTTATTAGCGATACTTCTGTAAATGTGGATCCCAGCGCAAAAGAGCTGGCTAAAATAGCACAAATGACCGCCCGTACCGTGAAGCTCTTCGGAATGGAACCGGTCATTGCCATGATCTCCTACGGAAACTTTGGTTCTTCAAAGAATGAGAAGGCCGAAAAAGTGAAAGACGCCGTAGATTATTTGCACCGTTTTTACCCCGACCTTATTGTAGATGGGGAAATGCAAACCGATTTTGCCTTGAACAGCGAACTGTTACAGAAAAAATTTCCTTTTTCAAAACTGGCGGGGCGCAAGGTGAATACCCTTATTTTCCCCAACCTCGATTCGGGTAACAGCACCTATAAGTTGTTAAAGGAGCTCAACAAAACAGAATCTGTGGGGCCTATCCTCATGGGGATGAACAAGCCGGTGCACGTGCTGCAATTGGGTGCGAGCGTTGAAGAAATTGTGAACATGACTGCCGTAGCAGTGGTTGATGCACAGGAGAAGGAGCGCAGGGCAAAGCGATAAGAAATAAATTATTGCGCTGGAGTAGTATTAAGAAAGATCATAGAGATGTTTAGCTGGAGAACTGAAAAAATGATGCGGAAAAATACCTTTTTTGAGTACCGTGGGCAAAGGGATTTTCTTATTTCTTCATCCTGCGAATTTTACTACATTTGACGCCTTAACTGTCTATTTTCCATGATCTATAGTATTAAAGGCCGACTGGTTGAAAAAAATCCGACGAATGTGGTGATTGATTGCAACGGGGTGGCTTATTTCATTCATATTTCGCTTAACACTTTTTCCCAGATTCCTTCGCAGGAATCCCTGCAGCTGTACACACATTTGCAGGTGAAAGAAGATTCTCATACCCTGTATGGCTTTTGGGGAAAGACTGAGCGGGAGATCTTCAGGCTTTTAATTTCGGTTTCTGGAGTGGGGGCGAGCACTGCCCGCAGCATGTTATCTTCGCTTGAGCCCGTGCAGATCATGGAGGCAATAGCTGCCGGGGATGTGGCGACAATTCAGGGAATAAAAGGGATTGGGGCAAAAACGGCGCAGCGGGTTATTATAGATCTTAAAGATAAAATCGTAAAAGTCTTTGGTATTGAAGAAGTTTCGGCAACACAAAGCAATACAAATCGTGAAGAAGCGTTATCAGCTTTAGAGACCCTGGGTTATACAAGAAAGCAATCCGAAAAAGTAGTGGAGAAAATTGTGAAGGCAGAACCCGATGCTTCAGTAGAATCTCTTATAAAGCAGGCACTTAAAAAACTATGACTCCTTTGGAGCAAAATTACTATTTCAGGTTTTGGCTTTCAATCTCCCTTGCACTTATTGGTGTACTGGTATTTTCGTCGCCTGCCCTGGCACAGGATACACTCGTTCAACAGGACACTACAAAAACGGGGTATTCCCTGGGGAAACTCCGCTTGCCTGATCCCAATAGCATAGTTGCTTCTTACACTTATGATCCGGTTATAGACCGGTATATTTATACCGAAACCCTGGGCAGGCTGAATATAACCGCCCCTCTCATCCTTACTCCCGAAGAGTACCAGGAGCTGGTGATACAGGAGGAAATGCAGCAGTATTTCAAAGAAAAATCAGATGCTTTATCGGGAAGGAAAGAAGGTACCGAGGAAGGGCAGAGAGATCTGCTTCCGGGATTTTATGTGAACTCAGATTTCTTTCAGAATATATTTGGAGGGGGCGACATTGAATTTATTCCGCAGGGATCGGTCGCGCTTGACCTGGGGGTTTTGTATTCAAAAAGGGATAACCCTGCTTTCTCGCCCCGTAACAGGAGTTCGTTCACCTTCGATTTTGATCAGCGAATTCAGTTGAGCCTGCTTGGAAATGTTGGCGAACGCCTTAAAGTGACCGCAAATTACGATACAGAGTCAACTTTCGATTTTCAGAACCAGTTAAAACTCGAGTACACCCCTACCGAAGATGATATTATCCAAAAGATCGAGGTGGGGAATATCAACATGCCCCTAAATTCAGCTTTGATACAGGGGGCACAGAGCCTGTTTGGGATCAAGACCCAGCTTCAGTTTGGCAAAACCACGATCACCGGAGTTTTTTCTGAACAAAAGAGTGAGCGGCGTACCGTAAATGTTGAGGGTGGCGCAACTGTTCAGGAATTCGACAAGTTCGCTATAGAATACGACGAGAATAAGCACTTTTTCCTCGCTCATTACTTCCGAGATCATTATGACGATGCTCTTGAAGATTACCCCTTTATAAATTCGAATGTGCAGATCACCCGGGTTCAGGTTTGGGTGACCAACAGGACGAATAACGTGCAGAACCTCACCGATACCCGTAACATTGTAGCTATACAAGATCTTGGGGAAGGCCCGGTAGCGGGAAATGTGGGGCTCGAGAATCCGCCGGCAGGATTCTTCAACCGGCCCGCAGGTTCTTTTGCCGATAACCGCAATAACGACCTTAACCCCTTTGGGATTACAGGTCCGCAGGAATCTGTGCTTAGTCCTGCAATACGCGATGTGGCCAGGGTAGAGTCTGGTTTTGGAGGTTTGCAGGTTTCAGAAGGAAGAGATTACGTAAAGCTGGAAAATGCCAGGCAGCTAAAACCAACCGAATTTCGGGTAGATACCAGGTTGGGGTACATCTCCCTCAACCAGCGGCTGGCAAGTGATGAAATTCTTGGGGTGGCTTTTCAATACACCGTAGGAGGTGAAGTTTACCAGGTGGGTGAATTTGCCAGTGACGGGATTGACGCTTCGGGAGGTACGGGGGTAGAATCTTCTGTGTCTCAAAACCTGGTGGTGAAAATGCTGAAAAGTTCTGTTACCAATGTAGAGGAGCCGGTGTGGGACCTTATGATGAAGAACATCTACAACCTGGCGGCATTTAATCTGGAACGGGAAGATTTCAGGATGAATATAGTCTATACAGATCCTCAGCCCCTCAATTACATTACCGGTGTAGACGGTGTTCCCCTGCCCGAAGATGTAGAGCAAACCACACTTTTAAGGGTGTTTAACCTCGATAACCTCAATGTTGCGGGAGACCCTATTTCGGGAGGCGACGGGTTCTTTGACTTTGTGCCGGGAATTACCATTAATCCTGAAACTGGGAATATTATATTTACCTCGGTTGAACCCTTCGGGAGTTATCTTTTTAGAAAACTTGACCCCAATCCAAATACCGGTTCAGAGGTTTATGAAATTCCGGAGACCTGGAATGCCAATCAGCAAAAATACGTTTTCAGGGCGCTGTACGAAACTACCAAAACACAGGCAGAGCAGGAGCAGGCAGAGAAGAATAAGTTCCAGCTTCGCGGGCGTTACAAATCTTCAAATGTTGAAGGGATTGCAATTGGCGCATTTAATGTTCCGCAGGGGTCGGTTACGGTGACGGCGGGAGGCCGGGTGCTGCAGGAAGGTGTAGATTACGTGGTGAATTACCAGTTTGGAAGGGTGCAGATCCTTGATGAAGCTTTGCTGGCCTCAAATATCCCTATCCAGATATCAACAGAGAATAATGCCCTTTTTGGGCAGCAAACAAAACGCTTTACCGGGCTGCATGTAGAGTATTTGTTCAATGAGAACTTTTTGATGGGGGCTACCTACCTCAATCTCAACGAACGCCCCTTGACCCAAAAATCGAACTACAGTTATGAGCCCATCAACAATACCATTCTTGGGCTTAACCTGAATTACTCAACAGAATTGCCATTTTTGACCCGCTGGGTGAACAAACTTCCGAATATTGACACCGATGTCGCTTCCAATTTATCGCTGCGAGGTGAAGTGGCGTATTTAGTGCCGGGAGCACCAAAAGGAAGTGAATTCAATGGGCGTGCCACCACTTATGTAGACGATTTTGAAGCTGCACAAACCTCTATTGCCATAGATAATCCGCTGGGGTGGGAACTTTCGAGTGTGCCGCTTGGTTTTGGAGGTGAGCTGGCCAACGGGAACCTCGCGACCAACTATAAAAGGGCAAAACTCGCCTGGTACAGCATAGATCCTGTTTTCTACGGAAGCAGCAGGCCTTCGGGAGTTTCAGATTCCGACCTTTCCAGCTATGCCACCAGAAGGGTATTTTTAAATGAGATTTTCCCCAATATAGACGTGGTGCAGGGGCAGTCGCAGGTGCTTTATACCCTGGATCTCGCTTACTACCCCAACATTCGTGGGCCTTATAACTTTAATCCGCAGGCTGCCGGCGGCAATATCCTGCCAAATCCTTCGGAAAATTTTGGAGGGATAAGCCGGGCCATAAATTCCACCAACTTTGAACAGAGCAATGTGGAGTACATTGAATTCTGGATGATGGACCCTTTCCTGTATTCAGAAAATGCCGGGAATGACGGCGGAAAGCTGGTCTTTAACCTGGGGAACATTTCAGAAGATGTTTTAAAGGACGGCAGGAAACAATATGAAAATGGCCTTCCGGTAGACGGAGGTGTACAAAATACCACGCCTACAGAATTTGGTAAGGTGCCGTCTAACCAATCGCTTATCTACGCGTTTAATTCTGAAGGCCAGGAAAGGCTGAATCAGGATGTGGGTTACGACGGACTTTCAGATGCTGAAGAAGCAGCGCAATATCCGCCTTTCCAGAGCCTTCCCGATCCGGCAGCCGATAATTACGATTACTTTTTGAATGCTTCCGGAGGAATTTTAGAGCGCTACTACGACTACAACGGGATTGAAGGAAACTCCCCGCCCGATTTTTCGAATACCAATCGCGGGAACAGCACGCTTCCCACTGTAGAAGACCTTAACCGCGACAATACCATGAATACGGTTGACAGTTACTACGAGTATGAAGTGCCTGTTTACCCGAATATGAATATTGACAACAGCCGCTACGTGACCGATGTGAAGAACTTTACAATAAGTTTGCCCAACGGGCAGGAGATGCCGGTGAGATGGCTGCAATTTAAAATTCCAATTTATGAGCCAACCGCGGCCAAAGGAGGGATTGGTGATTTCAGGTCTATAAGGTTCATGAGAATGTACCTCACAGAATTTGAGGAACCCACCGTGTTGAGGTTTGGAACTATGGATTTGGTGCGCGGGGACTATCGCAGGTACACCCAGACCCTGGATCCAGACAAATCTGATCCGGCCAATGAAAGTACCACTTTCACGGTTTCTTCGGTAAGTATTGAAGAAAACGAGAACAGGCAGCCTATTCCGTATGTATTGCCTCCGGGGGTAGATCGTGAAGAATTGATGAACAACAATACCACAGTGAGGCAGAACGAGCAGTCGCTTGCCATTAATGTTTGTGACCTGGAGCCGCAGGATGCCCGCGGGGTTTATAAAAACTTCCAGTTAGACATGCGCCAGTATAAGAACCTTGAAATGTTCATTCATGCCGAGCCTGTAGTGAACAGGTTAAAATGGCAGGAAGGGGAACTGGTGGCCTTTATGAGGATTGGTACCGATTTTACCGATAACTTTTACCAGATAGAAATTCCGCTGAAGCCTACCGAATTCGGGGCTGTTTCGGCTTCAGAAATATGGCCTGCAGAAAACCGTATGAACCTGTCGCTCGAATTGCTGCAGGAAGTGAAAGCCACCGTCATTGGAAATCCTGAATTGCTCTCTACCGAGCTCAACTTCTTTAACGAAGCCGGAGAAATGGTGGCAGCCGATGCGCCTTATGAGATGGGGCGTTTAAGGGTTGGAATCAAAGGAAACCCAAGCTTCGGAAATGTGAGAATGCTGATGCTGGGTGTCAAAAATGGTCTTTCTGAAGCCACTTCCAGAAACCTTTGCGGCGAAGTATGGTTCAACGAACTTCGGCTTTCTGAACTCGATAATGAAGGTGGCTGGGCAGCAATTGTAAATATGGATGCCAACGTGGCCGATTTCGCAAACCTTTCGGCTACCGGAAGAAAGAGTACGGTGGGGTTTGGGTCTCTGGAGCAGGGACCAAACCAGCGAAGCCGAGAAGATTTCCTTCAGTATGACGTGGTGAGCAACCTCAATATGGGGCAGTTGCTGCCGCGCAATTGGGGGGTGAGAATTCCGGTGAGTTACAGTTATGGCGAAGAATTGATCACCCCAAAATATGACCCGGAATTTCTTGACCTGGAGCTCGAGACCGTGCTTGACAATGCCGCAACAGAAGAGATAAGGGATGACCTAAAAGAAAGGGCCGAAGATTACACCCGTCGCCAAAGTATTAACGTTATCGGGCTTCGCAAGGAGCGGGTTAATGACGATAAGCCCATGCCGTATGATATTGAAAATTTAAGTGTTTCGGGAAGTTACAACCAGGTAGATCACAGAGATTTTGAAATAGAAGATGCCTTTGATCAAACCGTGCGGGTGGGCGCAACTTACGATTATACATTTGCACCGGTGAATATCGAGCCTTTGCGAAATGTAAAAGCCCTTGACAGCAGCGCATATTTTGCACTTTTGAGAGATTTCAACTTTAACGTTTTTCCCTCAAACATTACGGCTACCTCTACCATCTTCAGGCAGTACAATGAACAAAAATTCAGGGAGATCAATCTGCCTCCCGGGTTCCTTAACGGAATTCCCACTTTATACCAGAGAAATTTCCTGTTTGACTGGCAGTACACCATCAATTACAATTTCACCAAAAGCCTGAGGCTCAATTTTGATTCTTCGACCAACAGGGTAGTGAGAAATTACTTTGATGATGAGAACAATCCCGATACCACCACCAGGGTGTGGGACGGGTTCTTCAATACAGGGATTCCAAATCAACATTTCCAGTCGCTGCAGCTCAATTATGATCTTCCACTTTCAAAGATCCCGGCGCTTGGTTTCCTTAAAACCACTTATTCTTATACAGGGAACTTCCAGTGGGAACGTGGTTCCGAAATTTATGAAACCCTTGAAGACGTACCCGATCTTGGGAACAGCATTCAGAATTCCAATATGCACCAGATAAGTGCAAACCTTGAAATGCAGACGCTTTACGATTATATTGGGCTTAAGAAAAGGACCCGCCCCGGGGGAGGCCCAAATACCATTGAGGAGCGAAGCAGGGCAGTGCCCACTTTGGGCAGTAAACCAGCAGCGCCGTCACAGGCCGATGTTGCCAGGCTTAGTGCAGGAGACAGAACGTATAATGCCATGATAGGGCTGCTTACTTCCATTAGGAGAGTACAGGTAAATTACCAGGAGAACAACGGGATCTTTTTGCCGGGCTATACCAATGACATCGGGTTTTTGGGGACCTGGAACCCTACCTTTGGCTTTACCGTGGGGAGCCAGGAAGACGTGAGGTATATGGCGGCTCGCAAAGGCTGGCTTACCCTTTACGAAGATTTTAACCAGCAGTACACCGAAGTGGAAAACGAGCAGCTTGGCATCAACGCCGAAATTTCACTTCTGCCCGACCTTACAATTCAGCTTACCGCAAACCGGTTGTATTCTGAAACTTTTCAGGAGAATTACAGGGTCACGGGGGGGCGGTATAATCCGCTTACCCCGCTTACATATGGGAACTTCAGTATTTCTACAGTGCTGCTGAAGACAGCTTTCAGCCAGAGTTCAGCAGAATCTTCAGCTACTTTCCAGGACTTCAGGGAGAACAGGCTGGCCGTGGCAAGGAGGCTTGCAGTGGCGAACGGGTTTGATCCTAATGAGACCGATGCTGAAGGTTACCCGGTGGGCTTTGGCAGGAATAGTCAGAATGTACTGCTTCCGGCATTTTTAGCGGCTTATTCAGGTGCCGACGTCGATGATGTTTCATTAGGTGCTTTCAGGGATTTTCCACTTCCAAACTGGAACCTTAAATACACCGGCTTTATGCGCCTGCCATGGTTCAGAAAGAATTTTAAAAGATTTTCAATTAATCACGGCTACACCGCTGGTTATACCCTTAACCAGTTTCAGAGCAATCTCGATTACAAGCCTGAGAATCAGCGGGAAGTTGACCAGGCCGGGAACTACAAGAGTGAATTGCTGTTTTCAAACGTGAACCTCACCGAACAGTTTAGTCCGTTGATTCGCGTTGATCTTGAAATGGCAAATTCGGTTAAGATTTTAGCCGATATTCAGAAAGACCGGGCACTGTCACTGAGTTTTGACAACAACCTGCTTACCGAAATCAACGGGAACCAGTACACGCTGGGGCTGGGTTACCGCATAAAAGACCTTAAAATAGATACCAAGTTTGGAGGGCGTCAAAGAATTCTAAGCAGTGACCTTAACTTTAAGGCAGATGTTTCTTACCGCCACAACGAGACGGTGATAAGATATCTCGATATAGATAATAGTCAGGTAACGGCCGGGCAGGATATTTGGGCAATTTATTTTAAGGCCGATTATGCCCTTTCCAAGAACCTTACTGCAGAAGTTTATTACGATCACAGTTTTTCTGAATATGCCATTTCTACAGCATATCCTCAAACCACCATACGTTCGGGTGTGACTTTGAGATATAACTTCGGAAATTAAAACGGGAAGCTTGACTAAAACGATTAAAAAATTACCTTTGTTATACAAAAATACTAACCATGAAAATTCCAAAAGATTTAAAGTACACCAATGATCACGAATGGGTGAGAATTGAAGGAGATGTAGCAGTAGTAGGTATTACCGATTTTGCCCAGGGAGAGTTGGGGGATATCGTTTATGTAGAAGTAGAAACTGTAGACGAAACTCTTGACAGGGAAGAGGTTTTTGGTACCGTTGAAGCTGTAAAAACAGTGTCTGACCTGTTTGCTCCACTTTCGGGGGAGATCATCGAATTTAATGAGAGTCTTGAAGACGAGCCAGAGAAAGTGAATTCAGACCCTTATGGCGAAGGCTGGATGGTGAAGATCCGCTTTAGTGACGCTGCTCAAATTGACGACCTTTTAAGTGCCGAGGAATACACAGAAATTGTTGAAGGTTAAACTTCTTTTCTTTTTTCCTGCCTTAATCTATACGGGGCTTATACTATACCTGTCTCTCATCAACCTTGCCGACACGCCTGTGAAAAACCTGGGGATGAGTGATAAAGCCATGCACTGCGGCGCCTATTTTGGTCTTGGCCTGCTGTGGATGTTCTTCGGCCTTTTTACCTTTGAGCAAAAAGGCCTTTTTAAGAGGATAATCATTATTTCCCTGGCTTCAATAGTCTTTGGCATTTTTATTGAGGTTCTTCAGGGTGTAATAACCAGTTATCGTCAACCCGATCTTTTTGATATTCTTGCTAATACCACGGGTGTGGTAGTGGCCGGAGTGGTCGTCTGGATCTTAAGGAAAAATCTAACGAGGTTAAAAGCTAAGATAAATTTAGATTTAATGAAAAATTAATTATTTTAGCCAACCTATAATTAAAACGGAATTATGAAACCCAAAAAGAACCCAAAAGCTGATTTGTCCAGAAGAAGCGTTCTGTTCTTCCAGATTGGAATGATCGTGATGCTTTTTGTCACCTGGCAGGCGATTGAGTGGAAAACCTACGACAGGGAGGTTATTGATACCGGAATGGTTGATATGGACGCCCTGGAGGAGGAAGATGTGCCAATCACCGAATTGAATACACCACCGCCACCACCACCGCCACCACCGCCACCAGCACCCGAGGTTATCGAGATCGTAGAGGATGAAGAAGAAGTTGAAGAAACTGTGATCGAATCTACTGAGACTAACCAGGAAGAAATCGTGGAAGTTGAAGAAGTAGAGGTTGTTGAAGAAGAGGAAGAAATTGGGGACGTTCCGTTTGCAGTTATTGAAGATGTGCCTGTTTTTCCCGGATGTGAAAACCAGAAGAACAACGATGCCCGTAAGAACTGTATGAGTGAAAAGATCAACGAATTTGTAAACCGTAGGTTTGATACAGGTTTGGGAAGTGATCTTGGTCTTTCAGGAATTAACAGGATCTACGTTCAGTTTAGAATTGAAAAGAACGGTTCGGTTACTGTGTTAGGGGCACGTGCTCCACACCCACGCCTGCAGCAGGAAGCAGAAAGAGTAGTAAATATGCTGCCTAAAATGCAACCTGGTAAGCAACGTGGTCAACCGGTTGGGGTATTGTACTCCCTGCCTATCACCTTTAGGGTGCAAGACTAGGACAGTCATTTTGAATAAAAAAAAATCCCGCAACTACTGCGGGATTTTTTTTTGCTCTAAACTTTCAGGTTTATCTTAAAGTATGTGCAATCTAGATAGGCTGCTGCTCTTCGGCTTAATTATTGAGGTTATGTTATTAATGTAGTTAAAAAGGTGATTTATCATCTGCTTTTGATTCCGTAATTAATTAATCTATAAATATATTATTATGAAAAACAAGAAGAATACAAAGGCAGATCTTTCAAAAAGGAGCATTTTATTTTTTCAATTGGGGTTGGTCCTCACGCTTTTCATGGCCTGGCAACTCATAGAATGGCAGGTTCCTTCGGCGCCTGTATCCCAGCCAGAGCTGCAAATGGCTTATGCTTTTGAAGAAGAAGCAGTGCCGGTAACCCGGCTGGAAGATGTGAAGCCGCCTCAGCTTCCGAAGGAAATAACTGAAGAGGTAGAGATCATTAAAGACGATGAGCTCAAGGAGGAGACCCTGATAGCGCCTACAGAAGCCCTTGAAGAGATTGTTGCGGTTGAAGAAGTGGAATATATTGATGAGGAAGAAAAGATTGAAGACTACAATATTCACGCGGTAGAAGAGGTGCCTGTTTTTCCCGGATGTGAAGGTCTCAAAAATAATGATGCCCGGAAACAGTGTTTTAGCGAACAGGTAAACAGGTTTGTAGGTCGCACTTTTGATAAAGGCCTGGGCGAAAAATTAGGTTTAAGTGGCCTGCATCGCATTTACGTAAGTTTTAATGTTCAAACAGACGGTACGGTGAAAGCCATTGGCGCACGCGGGCCCCATCCAAAACTGGAGGAAGAGGCCATTAGGGTGATCAATGCTTTTCCCGATCTCATTCCCGGTAAACAGGCTGGCAGGCCTGTGGGGGTGATCTATTCTTTGCCCATAACCTTTAGGATACAGGAATAAAAGTATTCAAAAATGGCATTTTTGATCCCGTAGTTTTCTGCGGGATTTTTTTTGGCTGAAGGAACATATTCCAGATATTTAAAAAAATGTATCTTTCCCCCGTAATCCATTCAGCTTTGTGCAGGATATGACTAAATTTTACCCGCTCCTCATCTTTTTCCTCCCTTTTTTCGCTTTTTCCCAGGACTTTAAAGGAGATCCGGAGAGGTTTCCGCAGTTTTCTGAATGTGAAGCTGTGGCTTTTGAGCAGGAGGAAGCCTGTTTCACCACCACTCTGAAAAAGAAGGTCAGGGCGCAGTTTCGCCTGCCTCAAATTGTTGCTGAAGATAATTACGAAGGTCAGGTAGTGGTACTTTTTGAAGTTACCAGCGACGGAAATTTCAGAATAAATTATATCAATGCCGCTTATCCTGAATTAAAGGACGAAATAAATCGCATTTTTGGAACCCTTCCGCAGGTTTCTCCTGCCACTTATAACGGCAGGCCTATTGACATGCAGTTTCGAATGCCGGTGAATATTCCTGTAGAAGCTGAAGCTGCTTCCGAAGTTATTGTAGAGCAGGAGGTGGAAGTTGTGAAAGCTGAAATTGTGGGGCGGCAAAAGGATGTTGCGCTAAGCCGGGAATACGACGAAATCGCTTCTCTTGATTTTGATCATCCAAGATTTGAGAGCGAGATCAATATCCCGTTGTCTCACGAGTTCTACAGCCGGTTTGAAGATGAGGTGAACATGGTGGGAACCAATTTTCATTCGGCTTCCAAACCTTTTTTATTTTCTGAAGTAAAAAAGTACTACAACTTTGAAGAAGAGTTGCTGGGCATGCAAAAATCGGTTAATTCCTGGTTTGAAAGAAAATTGTGGAATGAGCACCTTTTTAAATTTCAGGGCGAAGATTACTGGTTTACGGTAGATTTTGGGCTTGACCTGCAGGTTGGGAAAGACCTTGACAGTGAGCTTGATGTGACCTACAACAACACCCGGGCAGCGATCTTTCAGGGTGGGCTGGGCAGGAACTTCAATTTTTACTCGGTGGTTTATGAAAATCAGGGGCGGTTTGCAGATTATTTCAATCTATATGCAGAATCTATAAGGCCGGGTACCGAAGGTGCTGCCATTATTCCCGGCCGGGGGATTGCCAAGCCTTTTATGGGCCAGGCTTACGATTATCCTGTGGCTGAAGGTTATCTTTCTTTTAGCCCTGCAAAATTTATCAATTTGCAGTTTGGCCACGGGAAGAATTTTATTGGTGACGGGTACAGGTCTTTGCTGTTGAGCGACAATGCTTCGCCATACCCATTTTTTAAGCTGAATACCAGCTTCTGGAAGATCAAATACACCAATACCTGGATGTCTCTTCGCGATGTGCGGCCCGAAGTTACTGGAGAGGATTCTTACCGTACCAAGTTCATGGCCAACCACTACTTGAGCTACAATGTCACAAAGCGCCTTAATATCGGCTTTTTTGAATCGGTGATGTGGGAGAATGACAATAACCGTGGCTTTGACCTCAATTATCTCAATCCTGTAATTTTTTACAGGGCGATCGAATTTTCTACCGGCGCACAGGCGGGAAATGCCATTATTGGGCTTACAGGAAAATACAAATGGAACAACAGTTTTCTTACTTATGGGCAGTGGCTCATTGATGAATTTTCTTCCACTGATGTTTTTGGGGGCGAGGGCAGCTGGAAGAACAAACACGGCTTTCAGGTAGGAGCAAAATATTTTAATGCATTTAATATTCAGGATCTTCACTTACAGCTTGAATACAACCAGGTGCGGCCTTATACCTATTCGCACAATACCATCACACTTAATTACGGGCATGCCAATCAATCTATGGCGCATTTGTGGGGCGCCAACTTTAGGGAGATGGTGGCCATAGCCCGCTATAAAACCGGAAGGTATTACGCTCACGTGAAAGCCATCTACGGGGAACGCGGCTTCGATTTTCTTGAGAATGGCGCCTATTACGGCGGTAATATCTATAGAACCGAAGAAGACCGGCCTTTTGAAACCGGTGTGGAAATTGGGCAGGGCAATACCACCCAGTCATTTTTCAGTCAGGCAGAAGTGGGATATATAGTAAACCCGGTGACTAACCTGAAGTTCTTCGGAAGTTTTATTTACCGGAATTTTGATCCACAGGTAAATACCTTAAATCATTTTAGCAATAGTACCTACTGGTTCAATATTGGGTTGCGTACCGATATTTTCAACTGGTATTTCGATATGTGATCTGTATAAGATATTGATTATCAATCTTTGATTTTTTCTTCAGTTTTAAATTTAACGCTGTCAGGTTCTTGGTAAAAACCAATTAAGAAGTATCTTTGCGCCAAAATTGCCATTTTTGGAAAACACCCAAGTACATAGTCCGGCCGTATCCCTGGTAAGTGATCTTAAGGAGGTTACCAAGGTGAGACTGGCTGTAAGCGTAGTATTTTCTTCGGTTGCCGGATACTTTTTAGGAGCAGAATCTATCGACTTTCTTACGGTGGTGATGCTTTCTATTGGAGGTTACTGCCTGGTTGGGGCGTCTAACGCCTATAACCAGATCCTGGAAAAAGACCTCGATCTTTTGATGAAGAGAACGCGCAACAGGCCTGTTCCTTCAGGAAGGATGTCGGTTAATACCGCATTTCTCATCGCCAGTTCGCTCACGGTGCTGGGCTTGATCATACTCTACCTTATCAATCCGCGCACCGCAATGTTTGGTGCGATAAGTATCTTACTGTATGTAAGTGTTTATACGCCGCTAAAAACAAAAACCCCGCTTTCTGTTTTTGTGGGTGCATTTCCCGGGGCCATTCCTTTTATGTTGGGCTGGGTGGCCGCAACCGGAGATTTCGGGATTGAACCCGGAACTCTGTTTATGATCCAGTTTTTCTGGCAATTTCCGCATTTTTGGGCCCTTGGCTGGTGGTTGTATGATGATTACGCCAAAGGTGGTTTCTTCATGTTGCCCACCGGAAAGAGGGATAAAGGGACTGCGGTGCAAATTGTACTTTATACGCTGTGGACCTTGATCGTATCATTAATCCCGGCCACGGGAATGACAGGAGCCCTCTATATTACGCCGCTTTCTGCCGCCCTTGTACTGCTTCTTGGTTTGGGGATGTTGTATTATGCAGTACAGCTCTATAGGAAGCGCGATGAAAAATCGGCAAAGAAACTTATGCTTGCAAGTGTGTCGTACATCACCTTGCTGCAAATAATATATGTATTAGACAAATTAATTCGAGTATGGATTTAACACAGGGAACCAGTCAGCACAAACAGGGCAGGGCCAAAAAAATGATGCTTTGGTTCGGGATTATAAGTATGGCCATGATGTTCGCGGGCCTTACCAGTGCTTATGTGGTGAGTAAAAACCGGCCAGACTGGCTTTCTGATCTTCAGTTGCCGGCCACTTTTATCTGGAGCACGCTGGTGATATTTTTAAGTAGTGTCACTTTTCACATTGCTGAAAAAGCCGTAAAGCGGAATAAGCACATGCTTGCTACTGTTGGGCTTTTGGGAACTTTGTTGCTTAGCTTTATCTTTATAGGCCTGCAGTTCCAGAGTTTCAATGAGTTGCTGGAAACCGGATATTTCTTTACCGGAAGTGCCAGTAGTGTTACTACTTCTTTCCTTTATTTGATCGTTGGGTCGCATTTAGTGCACCTTTTAGGAGGAATAATTGTGCTTTTGGTAATAATTTATAACCATTTTAAACAGAAGTACCATGCAGGGCAAACACTTGGATTAGAACTTGGTGCTACCTTCTGGCACTTTGTTGATGCCCTTTGGATATACCTGTTTTTATTTTTATATTTCTTTAGATAAATAAAAAACCTATTTTTGCCCATACTTTAAAAATCAAACTCTTTCTATGGAAGCGACTGTTACCAGAACAGGTACCGAAGGAAAAACATG
>Ga0098069_100312_pt1 | contig 23917 bp, 21 predicted proteins | sample 27_taG_FD_92584 | JGI IMG/M metagenome (GOLD analysis project Ga0098069, IMG submission 92584) | Marine viral communities from Cariaco Basin, Caribbean Sea - 27_WHOI_OMZ | ecosystem: Environmental > Aquatic > Marine > Oceanic | place: Caribbean Sea: Cariaco Basin | collected 2014-11-09
AGGGAGCCAAGATGTCTCGTGAAGGCCTTGATTTACGGCATTCACATATGAGGCACCGATAAAGTAAATATAGAGACTGCAGGACCTTGATGCAGTTTTGAAATTTAATTGAGGATAAGTGTGAAGTTGGTGGTTTTCGGCCGGCTGTGCATCGAAAAATAAGCGAAAACTAAACGTGTAGAAAGCTTCTGAATTGCTTGTTTGGACGAGGGTTCGAACCCCTCCGACTCCACTTTTTGAGTACCAAACTCAATCAAAAACCCTGTAAACCTATGATTTACAGGGTTTTTTGTTTTTATAGCTATCAAATAAAACCATATAATATCAAATAAATCGAGACCAATTCGGTGACCTATTTTCAAATCAAAAAAGGGGTCTCGATAAGCATGGAAATAGTTGTTTTTCAAATCTTTACACTTAGTTAAAGTTTTAAATCATAAGTTTTTTTTAGGTACTTTGCGAGACCAATCGAGACCTAAAATTTGAAAAATTTATGAGAACTGATTTTCACACCCACTTTCACCTCTTGGAAAAAAAGAAAAATAAACGTGGAGTAGCACCTATTTATCTCCGTCTTACCGTTAATGGAAAAAGGAAGGAATACAGTATTTCCCGAAGAATTCAGCCTGAAATATGGAATTCCAAATTGCAAAAGGTAATGGGTAATAATCCAAATGAAAAAGAAATCAATACCCATATCAACAATATTCGCCATAAGCTTAATAAAATTCACCAGGTATTATCTGATAACGACCAGCCTATTACTGCAGACCGAATGATCGCAGAATTAAAAGGGGACAACAAACCAAAGCCTAAAATGACCCTGAAAGTCTTTAAAGAGCATAATGGACAAATGGATCGGCTTTCGGGAAAAAGTATCTCTAAGAGCACAGCAAAACGTTACTGGACCTGTTATAATCATGTGGAGGAATTTCTTTTGGAAGAATATTACACCGAGGATTATCCTATGAATGATATTAACCATCAATTCATCTCTAAATTTGAATATTTCCTCAAAACCAAGCGGGAGTGTAACCACAATTCCGCTCTGAAGTATGTCAACAATTTTAAAAAGATCATTCGCATTGCTTTGGCCAACCAGTGGATGGACCGGGATCCTTTCTATAATTACAAGGTACAGTTTGAAACGGTGGAACGTGAATTCTTGAATGAGGAAGAAGTTCAAACACTGATCCAGAAAGACCTCCACCTAGATCGCCTGAAACTGGTTCGGGACATGTTTGTCTTTAGCTGTTATACTGGCCTGGCCTATTCTGATGTGAAAAAATTAAGCAATGCTGATATTACAAAAGGTATAGACGGCGGTAAATGGATACGCATAAAAAGAACCAAGACAAAATCCTTAAGCAGTATTCCCCTTTTACCTGTTGCAGAAGAAATTTTAAATCGCTACCAAGATCATCCTGAGGTGAAAAACGGTAAGTATGTTTTGCCGGTACTAAGCAATCAGAAATCAAATGCATTTTTAAAGGAAATCGCTGCATTATGTGGAATTACCAAACCCCTTACCACTCACCTGGCTCGACATACGTTCGCAACCACTATTACACTCACCAATGGAGTTCCTATAGAATCTGTAAGTAAAATGTTAGGACATCGGGATCTTCGAACTACCCAACATTATGCTAAAATTGTAGACCGCAAAATTAGTGATGATATGAAGGCCTTAAAAAGTAAACTGGCAGAAAAAGAGGTTCAGAAATCTACAGATGATAAAAAGAAGAAGAAGAATTAAAATACAGGTCTAAAATTTGACTTAACAGACCCCAGTTTGAAGGTACTCAAAAAAAAATGATGATTTTCGTTCTTGAAAAATTTTGAGACACCTGCACCTATCACCAATATTTCTGAGCCGAATAGCAAAACAAACAAATCAAAAATTACGTATATTTGAGCCGATTAATTAATTTATTCGGCTCATGAAATACAATTGGCAACAATCTGACTGGCCAATATTTCAGTATTCTACGCAACATGTAGAGGATCTCCTTTTTGAATTTTCCGAAAGAAACGGAAGGATTAATGGAATATTGGAAGGATTACCCCAGGAAATTAAAATGGAATCCATAATTGAAGTTTTGGTTTCGGAAGCAATAAAAACCTCAGAAATTGAGGGCGAATATCTTGACAGGAAAGACGTGATGTCTTCCATTAAAAATAATCTGGGGCTTTACACAAAGCATACAACTAAAGATCTTAGTGCACAGGGAATTTCTGAATTAATGGTAGATGCTCAGCAAAATTATCAACAGGCATTAACAAAAAACAGTCTTTTAACATGGCACAAGATGCTGATGAAAGGAAATAGCAGAATTGAAGCGGGAAAATGGCGTAGTCACAAGGAACCCATGCAAATTGTTTCAGGTGCCATGGGTAAAGAAATAATTCATTACGAAGCTCCTCCTTCTAAAGTAGTTCCTTCTGAAATGAAAAGGTTTATTCAATGGTTTAATGACACAGCCCAGAGAGGCAAAACAGAAATAAGAAAACCTATCATTCGAGCGGCCATTGCCCACCTTTATTTTGAATCAATACATCCTTTTGAAGACGGCAACGGAAGAATTGGAAGAGCCATTTCAGAAAAAGCCCTTTCACAATTTATGCGAAGGCCAGTATTACTTAGTCTTTCTAAGACCATTGAAAACAATAAGAAGGATTATTATGACGAATTACAACGAGCTCAAAGAAAGAATGAAATTACTCCCTGGATAACTTATTTCATAAATACAACAATTACTGCTCAAAAAGATGCCGAATCTTTAGTTGCTTTTACTCTGAAAAAAACTAAGTTTTTCGACCGGTTCAAAAGTAAACTTAATGATAGACAATTGAAGGCTCTAAAAAGAATGTTCGAATCAGGCCCGGAAGGATTTGAAGGCGGCATGAATGCAAGAAAATATGTTTCTTTGAATAGAACCTCGAAAGCAACTGCCACCAGGGATCTCCAGGATCTTTATGAAAAAGGAATTCTTGTCAAAGAGGGGGGTGGACGTAGCACTTCTTACTACCTGAAACTCGACTGAGCACAAGTTTACGACCCGACAATCCTTTCTTTTCTTTATCTTTAGTTAGCTAATCACAAGAAAGATAAGATGTTTTTGGAGCGTTTTGCAGTTTTTACTCTTCGGCTAAGGGCAAAGCTCCTGGATTTTTTTACCTATCTGCTGCGGGAAACAGATTCACAACTTGGCCAAATCTTCTTTACCTCTTGTTTTATTTTATTGACCGGACTTCTTTTTTATATCTGGATCGCCTCTTACTCTCTGTGGTTTAAGGTCAGTTTTACTGTTGTCTACTTGCTATCCGCTTTGTTCTGTATTTCCGGAATTTATTTTATTCTCACCAGAAAGAGAATTAGAAAAAGGTCCAACACTCTGGAAGTGTATACCGCAAATGATCCTGAAATTGAAAAAATTAAGCAGTTAGACCTGAAGCCAATTCCATTATCCCAGGGTCAAACCAATGCTGTCTTTAAAGCGTTCTCCGGGAAATATCTCACCGGCGATTACAAAAGCTTCCAATCTTTAATTTTAATGGAACCCGTGCCAGCCAGGAGCCGATTGGAATGGAAAGATCTATCTCCAAAAAGACCCAAACAGGTAAACCGACAAACATTGTTAGAATTTTTAAGTCATCTGATAATCGGTTTTGAAAACCTGGATAATCATCGAATGATTCTGTTTGTGGAGCATTATTTCATTCTTAAAAACACCGCAGGTATCGAACAACACCTATCCAGCAAGAATATCTCCGACTGGCGAAATAACAAAGCCTCTTATCTTAAAGAAATCTCCAGTATTTTCAAAGCCAACTTATAGGTAATTACCACTTGATTACCTGTTACCATATTGATTTACAATGATTTTAATTAGTCATTTGTTTCTATAACCAGAAGACAACTGCGGTCGTCTTTGTAAATAATAGGACCTATGAATAATTTAGAATTAGAAGATCGATTGCTGCGCATTGAACAAAGGCTCGGTACAACCAAGGAGGTATTGACCTTTGATGAAGCCTGCCTGTATTCCGGGATTTCCAGAAGCTATATGTATAAGCTCACCTCAAAAGAACTAATTCCCCATTCTAAACCCAGAGGGAAGTTTATCTATTTTGAGAGGAGTAAACTCAATGCATGGCTACTGGGAAATCAAAAAGCTTAAGCTATGAATGGTTATGAATTTTCAAGGGCATGGTTCGATTTTAGTTTTAACCATTCTAATAAAGTTAAACCGATCCACACCGCTATTTACTTTTTTGCCATTGAACGTTGCAATAGATTGGGATGGAAAGAAAAATTTGGTTTCCCAACAGATCTGGCTATGGAAGCCCTGGGCATCCGGAATTATAAAACTTATATCAGGGCCCTTGAGGATCTTGTAGCATGGAAATTTATAAAATGGGTTCAGAAAAGTAAGAACCAGTACACTGCCAATGTCATTGCTTTAGTAAAAAACACCAAAGCACCACCCAAAACATTGGACAAAGCTTTGTCTGGGCAGTGTACAAAGCAAGTCCAGAGCAGTGCTAGTATAGATAAACAATTAAACCATAAACAAATAAACCTTTTAAACCTTAAAACTTTATTTAAAAAGGAATTTTTAAAAGTGAATAGATCTGAAATTCCTGAAAACTACCTGGGCTACTTTGATTGGGCTCTTAAATTTCAAAAACTTTTTTTAGAAACCTTAAAAAATAAAGGCGCGCCAACGAAAAAAACAGAAAAGACGAGTTTTAAAGAGTGCTTCGAGCCGATCCGGCTAATGATGGAAGAAGATGGGGTTTCAAAAGAACAACTACAACTGGCCTATGAGTTGTTGACTGGTTCCAACGAATTTTGGAAAGGAATTATACTAAGCACTCGTAAACTCCGGGAAAAAATAGGATCACTCATTGCCCAGGGAAAAAAGCCGGTGAAAATAAAAACCATCGACCTCCAGGTTCAGCATAAAATTCAAAATTATGACTAGCTCAGAATCTCCATTCATTTCGTCAAAGCTTGATGCGCAAAACCGGGAAAGCAAGCCAAATCGGGCCCAGATCAGCAAACAAATTTTCTGGAAGTTGTTTTGTAAGCATTATCCTGGATTTCAAATAACCGATGAAAACCATCAAATCGTCTTTAGCATTTTTCGTTATTTTTTACTGCAGCCCGATTTTAATGAATTTGGGATTATTAAAAATAAAGCGACACTTGAAAAAGGCCTGCTGGTTTATGGAGATTATGGTGTAGGAAAAACGACGCTTTTTGATGCAATTCATAACATCGGAAGAATAATCCTGGAGCATACCCGAAGCACCCAGCTTTGGTTCCCACGCATTTCCACGGTTCACTTGCTTACTCAGTATTATGAATCACAGAGGGATAAAACCAGCAATTTTAAACTGGAAAACTATTACCACGGAAAATTGTATCTGGATGATCTGGGTAAAGAGGAAAAGGCCTATAACCGGGAAGAGATCATTGGAAATTTACTCTTTGAACGACATCGGAGGAAATTAAAAACTTTTGTGACTACCAATGAAAACCCATCGGCGATTACTGCCCGCTATGGAAATCATATTGGAGACCGCATACCGGAAATGTTTAATATCATTAAATGGGAAGGGAGAAGTTGGCGAGAATGATGAGTACTAAAAAGTCCTCACCACATTTCCCACGCTTTCGCAAAAGCTACAGCTTAGGAAAAAGAAGCTCGTCCAGGAAATAGGATTTGGAAGTAAGCCAAAAAATCGTGAGATAGAAAAAAACAGAACATTTAACCTGGCAATTGCAAAGTAAAAATTCTTCCAACCCTAAAAGTTTTTTTGGCTTACCTCCGCAGTCTTAATAATAAAATTAATAACGCGAGGAGTTAAGATTACTACTGATTACCTATTTAGCTCCGTGGAAAAAAACAATAATAATTGTTCTGTGAAATTTCAATAAGGAGCAGCAAAGCAAGATGTGTCATTGTCATGACAATCTTGCTTTGCGCCCGAAGGTTGCAAAGATTTAAAAAAAATGAAAAGGGAATACATCCAGGTTCGCTGCTCGATTTACGAGAAGAAGCTGCTACAAAGAAGAGCAGCCAGGGCAGGAATTTCCCTTTCAGAATATATACGCGCATCGGCATTTCAAAGGAATATTGTAGAACGAATTACTCCTGAACAACTAGAAATATACCAGATGCTGGTTCAGTATAAAAACAATTTTTCCCGGATTGGGAATATGTTTAAAAAGCGGGATCCAAAGCTATCCAGGGATGTAAAAAACCTGGCCAATGAAATAAGAGAACATTTAAAAGACCTTAAAAAATGATTGGGAAAGGACACGCCATTGCCGGAACAAAGGTTTCTATCTCCTATGGTTGGAACCAGGGAAAAGAAGCTGAAATTGTACTAAGAGAATATGTGATTGGAGATACTCCCGGGGAAATAGCCGAAGAGTTTAAGTTTATTCAGTCACAAAATTATCGCTGCCACAAGAACACTTTAAGTTTTATCGTAAGCCCAACGATTGAAGACGGAAAGAAATTAAACAATAAAGACCTGGAAGAACTCGCCCGAAAGTTTTTAAAGGAAATGAAACTGCAGGATCATCAGTCCATTGGATTTGTTCACCGGGATAAAGCGCATACCCACCTTCACATCTATACCAATAGAATTGGCTTTGATGGTAAGGCCTACAATGACAGCTTTATTGGAAAACGAAGCCAAATAGCTGCCGATAATGTTGCGAAAGAATTAGGGCTTACCAGGGTTCGGGAAGTACAGCAGGGAAAACTTCAGGAATTAAAAGGCCTTAGGCAGGAAATAAAGCGTATTCATGATCGGGTATTGCAAACAAAACCAAAGTCCCTGGATGATTATATGAATAAGATGAAAGCTTACCAAGTGGAGGTGATTCCAACAATCAATAAAGCCAATAAGCTTCAGGGGTTTCGTATGGAATATAGAGGTGTAAATCTTAAGGCAAGTGAAATCGACCGTTCCATGAGTGGTAATAAATTAATTGCGGTAATCTCACAAAACAAGAGTTTTGTAAGATTAAAGGAGGCGCCAAAAAACCTTTTGGTTTTAAACAAAACGGTGCAATTAAGCAGCAACCTTGCCTCCAAAATAACCAAAGACATTATAAAAGGAGCTTTAAAAAAAGTAATGGATACAGGAATAGGAATGTGATTATAAAAGTTTGAAGGATGAAAAAATTAGATGAAATTATGGAACTGATGGCCGATGAGATGGCTGATTTTAAATCCTCCCTGAAACGCCTTGAAGATTTATCTAATAAATTGCACAAAACCAGTGTGCCGCTGAGTACGGAGGTCTTAGAAAAACATTTGAATTCCTTTCTTGAGCTCCAGCAGCAAAAGGAAAATGCTAGAACTGGAAACCTGGAACTAATACTTTCAAAGCTGGAAAGGGCATATATCCTTCCTAAGAGCCTGGCAAGAATACTTCTCAGTATTCTATTGGCCCTACTAATATCATTTATTTATCTCACCTATAATTTGATTGAAAGCCAAAATGAGAACAGGGAATTAAATAAGCTGCTAAGAAAAGAAATTCCAATTCAGAAAGAAAATAATACTCCAGAATGAAGAAGTAGGTGCGCCCTATGCTGTTTTTACTTGACGCTTAACTTCCCGTACGCTATAAAAACAGCATAGGATCCGGCGCAGGTAAGTTATGGTAGATGGGGGCTGGAAAAGGCTTCAAGGCGAGAATTTGAGAAATTACATTTGCTTAACCCAGAAAATGTTTTTGATCCGTATATACACCATAAAAGAAAAATTTGATCACAAAGCTTTTATTGAAAATTCAAAAGGGGTTTTCTTATCCGAAAGAATATTACAAAAACAAGTTAAGACTGCTGATAATTGCAGATATTTATTGAACATACAACCAATCTTTTCAAAAAATGAAGCAATTATGAGTGGCTTATTATCAAATGGGGATACCTTAGGGAATTACTCTTGCAAGAACTAAGAAAATCACGGTAAACTTGAAGCTCACTTAGTATGTATTCCGCTCAAGGCCATATTATTTTTCTCAATCTAAAGGGTAAAAGCCAATTTAGACCGGTATTCGCCGAGCAAGGAGAGCATTCCTTTGCGAGTATAGTGCATTGAACCCGTTAAAAATTTTCGAAGCCTATCCTGAGGAAAGACAAGGCCTTGAAGAAAATTTAGAGGCCTTTGCACGTATTTCCGCATCCGATGAGCAGAGCGAGAAATGCATACAAAAAATGAAAGCATAACAATTACAGATAGGACTAATAGTTGAGTTAAGTAACTATAAAATAGAATTCTTTATTTGTCTTAAAATCTATTACCTAACCGACTTCATTCTGGACCTCAACTCCAAAAACTTCTTTTCAAAAGCTTCCTGTTCGAAATACTGCTCCTAATCAACCTCCAAATCCACCAATCGTCTACGGACAAAACCTTCACTGATATCAATATCCCTCATAAAGATTTTCATTGCTCAGTTATTTTCTCTTTCCAAAGCGTCTTCATTCCGCTGTACCGACAAATCCGAATAAACAAATTCTCCTGGTAATCCATTGCCCAAATCACCACCGATAAATAGATAACCTCAGAAAAAGGCACCTGCCTCCGACCACTAAAAAAATACCCGAAAGTAAATTCCAACATATCATCAATGATCTCTTCAGCATCAAAATAATCATACCTGGCGGTTTCCCTTAAAGGGTTCATATAAATCCCATCGTCAAGTTAGAATAGCTTTCTTTATTTAGATTCTGAAGAATTTACCAACTTCTTCGTGGAAATCTTCATTTTCTAATAAACTATCAAATTCATTCGTGACGGGATTGTATCTATAATCCTTTTCCCAACTATCAATGTTATATACAATTGCCTTAATTGCATCACAAATAAATTGCACTTCTGCATCCAAAAACGTTGGATGTAAAGAGATCCGGACCCAACCTGGTTTGGCTGTAAGATTTTTTTGATCAATGTTATGCATAATGGTTTTGGAATATTCTTCATCTATATTGAATAAATAGTGACTAAAACTACTGGCACAAGACCAGCCTCCTCTCACCTGAACCCCAAACCGATCATTAAGAAGGCGCACAACTAAGTTGTAGTGAATATTTCTAATGTTGAAGGAGACACAACCGATTTTCTTTGAATTAGGATTGCCCAATATTTCAATTTCAGAGATTTCCTGCATGCGCTTGTAAAAAAGTGAAAGAAGTTCCCTTTCTCTTGCTTCAATTTTATCAATGTTCATTTCCTCTTTTAACTTCATGCTTAGGGCCGCTCGTATTACTTGAAGAATGGCGGGAGTACCTCCATCCTCCCTTGTTTCAATGTCTTCAAAGTAATTCTGGTCACCCCAAGGTGTTGTCCATTTCACATTACCTCCACCTGGGTTGTCTGGGTAAGGCTTGTTGTAAAGTTTTCTATTGAAGACCAAAATTCCACAAGCACCGGGACCTCCAAGAAATTTATGCGGAGAAAAAAAAATAGCATCCAAGCTATTTTCTTCTCCTGGAGGATGCATATCGATATCTGCATAAGGAGCTGAAGCTGCAAAATCTACAAAACACTGACCTCCATAGCGGTGCATTATCGCGGCCAGTTCGTAATATGGCGTTATTTCCCCAGTGACATTTGAACATGCCGTAAATGAGCCTATTTTAATTTTCCTGTCGGCGTATTTCTGGAGTTCTTTTTCGAGAATATTTGGAGAGACTTCCATGTTGTCACCAGGAGGAAGAATAATTACTTCCGCACCAATTGCATACCAGGGGGCTTGATTAGAATGATGTTCCATATGGGTGATAAAAACAACCGGTTTTTCATTTTTGAAATGATTCCAACCTGTTATTCTGATAAGTTTAGATATTGCAGAAGTCATCCCAGAACCAGTAGTGACCAGTATATCTTCTTGATTGGCTTTAACATGAGTACGAATTATTTTCCTTGCTTGCTTATATGTATATGTAGTAATTTTTCCTGATTGGCTTGAAAAAGAATGAGTATTGGCCAAGGTCGGGCCAATTTTATTTTTAAGAATATCTTCAATTGTGTTGTATAATCTTCCACTGGCCATCCAATCAGCATAAAGTAACTTCTGTTGCCCATAATGTGTTTTGAAGTAATACTCATTCCCAACAATATCTTTTCTGTACATTTTGAAGTAACACTCCAAAAAAGTTGATTCGTTTTTTATTTCCTTATTTATATCTTCTTTTTTGAGTATATTTTTTTTCATAGTATGATTTTTATCTTTAATGAAACACTCCAGCTCCAGCGGGTCAAAGTTTAAAAAGAAGTTCGCGTAATATAACGTTAAAGTGGAATCCAATTTATTAATCAAATACATTGTAATATAATACAAGAATGGATTAGGCCCAATTTCTGAACCGTGATCAACCAATTAGAGCACAATTTCGGAGGAGTCACCTTTAAGTTTATTCAAATTTATCAATAACTAATTTTACATTATAAACTCTTAATAATGCTGTGTTCAAGCTAAATGCATATTCAATAAATTTATTTTTTTATTTAAATTGTGCTATTTAAAATACCGTTTAAAAAAATAGATATCATTCTTTTTTATTGGCAGAATTAAAATTAGAAACTCCTTCCTTAAGCCAATTGTAATAAACATCTATGTCAGGTTCATAAGCAATAGGTTCATTTAGCATATTTTCATTTGTATCTAAAAGCACATAAAAGGGTTGAGCATTAGCACGATAATTAGTTATTTGAAAATCACTCCATTTGTTACCAATAGTTTTAATTTTTTTTCCTGTAGTACTGGAAATATATTGTTCTGTTTTTGGAAGGTCTTTTTTATCATCAACATAGAGGGAAATTAAAACGAGTTCATTTTTAAGCATTTCGAGAATCTGAGGCTCAGACCATACCCTTTCCTCCATTTTACGACAATTTACACATGCATGACCGGTGAAATCCAAAAGGATTGGCATATTAAATTCTTTAGCGTAAGCGAGCCCTGTTTCATAATCCAAGAATGAAATAATATTATGAGGTCCAAATTTGGCACCTTCTGGGAGGTCGGTATTAATAGAACCATCCGTTACTAGAGTAGTTTGTCCAATTCCGTTGGGTGATTCACTGTAATTCATAGGTGGAGGAAAACCACTTATAATTTTTAAAGGTGCTCCCCAAAGTCCTGGTATTAAATAAATGGTGAATGCCAAAACTAAAATTCCAATAGTGAGGCGGCCAACTGAAATTTTATTTGAGAGATCATCGTGCGGTAATTTTATCTTGCCAAAGAGATAAAAACTTAATAACCCAAAAATTGCAATCCATATTGCCAGGAATAATTCTCTCTCAAGAAGGTGAAGCTGTAGCACAAGATCTGCATTAGAAAGAAATTTAAAGGCTAAAGCCAGCTCTAAGAAACCTAGAAAAACTTTTACAGTATTGAGCCAACCACCGGATTTAGGAAGACTATTCATCCATCCCGGAAAGGCAGCAAAAAGGGCAAATGGTAAGGCAATAGCCAGCGCAAAACCTGCCATCCCTATCACAGGAGCAAAACCACCTTTAGAGGCCGCTTCAACCAATAACGTCCCAACAATAGGACCTGTACAGGAAAAAGACACAATAGCAAGAGCAAGAGCCATGAAAAAGATACCGATAAACCCACCCCTACTTGCTTTAGAATCAATTTTATTGCTCCAAGAGGCTGGCAAAACCAATTCGAATGCTCCAAGAAATGACATTGCAAAAATAATCAGTAAGATGAAGAATATAAAATTAAACCAAGGGTCTGTAGAAAGAGCATTTAAAGAATCTGCTCCAAATATCAAGGTTACCAGGGTACCTAGAAACACATAAATTAAGATTATTGAAATACCATATATTATCGCGTTTCTTATTCCTCTTGTTCTAGATTTGCTCTGTTTAGTAAAAAAACTAACGGTTAATGGAATCATCGGAAATACGCAAGGGGTAAGCAAAGCAGCAAATCCAGAAAAAAAGGCTATTATGAAAATGTTTAAGAACCCCCTATCTGTTGATCCTTCTTGCCCAAAGGAATCATTATTCACCTTATTCTCTTTATCATTGCCCGCCAAATCTTCTTTTGCCTGAGTATCTATATCCACAGAAGGTTCACCAATATTGAACTTTAAAGATATTGTAGTAGGAGGAAGACATCTTTCTTCATCACAAACCATAAATTCAACTTCCCCATTGATCTGATCAATATTTTTATCAAAAACCTTAATCCTTTGACTGAAGATAGCTTTACGCTCAAAATAAGTTATTTCCATTTGGAAAACGGGATCCATTTTAGTTACTCCTTCGCTTTCATCAGTGTCACCTAAGAGTTCAAATGCTTCATTAACTTCGTAGATGAATGTGGTAGGAATCGGACCATCCTTAGGAACTTCCTGGGAATAAAGGTGCCAACCTTCCTCCATGATTGCCTCAGAAACGAGATAATACTCGTCTTCACTAATTTTTTCAATAGTAGTCGACCATTGAATAGGATCATAAATCTGCCCCTGTGATGAAAGGGAAACAAAAATTAAAACTAAAAAGATTATTTTTTTCATTACATATTGGAATAAATATATATCGCCTTAAAAAAGGCGATATATTCTTACTTTGGAAAGCTAATTCAAAGAAGACTTTGTGTTAAAAACCTCTCCGATCTGTTGGAGAAATTATAATTATTTAGGGTAGAAAGATTTGTTGGTCAATTAAGTTTCATCTTTCTTGGTTAAAACTGAATAGCGCCTAAATTACGTGCAACTATTACGAAATCAACATAATGAGTTAATGGATCGAGCTCGTCTTCTAGAGGAATAACAGTAATATCATTCTTTGATTTTAAGCTGAGGGCCTCATAATGATTCTTCCATGGGATTTTATCCCTCATTTCAAATAGAGTAATCTCTTCTTCAAAATTACCCCCCCATTGTTGGGAGTTTTCATGGAGAATTAGACCTGAAAGTGTTTCAAAGGTATTTACTTGTTTAAGATTGTTGGCAAGTCTGGATTTATCATCATAAATAGCATTTAAATAAGTATGATCTCTACCTACCAACATAAGGAAATCTTGTTCTTCTGAAGTTTCTATCAGCTCCACCACATTCTTCGTGATATCTTTCTCTCGTTCTTCGTTAAAACCCAAAGCGTGATTTTGCATTAATCTTTCTATAAATTTTAAATCCTCAGAAGTTAACAGTAACTCTAATTCAGCGAAATGCTTTTTTAGTAACTCCTTTGTCTCTACTACAAATTTTATATCGACTTCTGTAGGATATTCAACAGTATAGGTTTCATAAAATTCTTGACTTTTAATCTTATTTAGAAGTGAGTCTATTTCCTTTGGTTTATCCTCATAAACTTTTAGGATATTGAATAAGGCATAGCCAAAAATTCTAGATCGGTCAAAATCAATACCTACAAAATCCAATGGTTCCTCTAAGGTATTATTCAATTCATAAATTTTTTTCCAAGCCTTTTTCCAATCTTTGTAATACCCCGCATAAATGGTATAATTGAGTAGTTTTTCATTTCCTGTAGCCAGATATTTAGCATAGAAATATGCTTCGGCAGGACCGAATTCAATTAAAAAGGTTTTAACATCATTTTCTTTATAATGGTACTCGATCAATTCAGGATAAATTTTTGAAGCTACTGAAGATGAATGATTCTCCCCAATCATTAAAAGACCTTTACCCTTTTTATTGAAAAATTCGTTGAAGAACTTTTTGTTTACAATTTCAATCGGTTTGTCTTCAACATAAATTTCATCCGTTTTAGTGGATTCACTTTCTTCCAGCACTTCTCCATTTTGAGCATAGGCCAAGTTCAATATTAGAAATAGGATTATGAAACTATTAATTTCTTTTTTCATTACAATAATTTTAAATTAAAACGGAGGACGATTAAATATCCAGCTCCTCTAGAAGTGCAACTAAGTTAGGATCAGATGGAAAAGGAGCTGATGCATCAACGACTTTCCCTTCTGGGTCCAAAAGAAGGAACCGAGGTATATTTTTAATATTGAAAGCTTTAGAAAGAATGGAGTCGGCCACCTTATCGGCTATTAATTGGTTCCCATGAAGGTTTTTTTCTTTCACAAACCTTTTCCATTTATCTAAATCTTCTTCTTCATCAATAGAAACACTTACGAAGTGAATGTTTCCGTCCTCGTATTCTTTCTCTAATTTTTGAAGACTAGGGATTTCTTTGATGCAAGGACCGCACCAGGTAGCCCAAAGATCTATATAAGTATATTTACCTTTAAAATCTGCCAATTCAACATCATTCCCTTCTAAATCTTGAAAAACCACCTCAGGAGCTGGATTTCCCTCGAGCATTCCTTCGAGATGTTGATATTTTTCTTTAACAACCTTAGCCATTTGTGGATATTTGCTGTTTTCTCCAAATTCATCATAAAGTCTCCTCGAAAAATCCCCACCTAAAGAATATGCCATAAATTCATATCTAACATCTTCTGGAAGTTCAGTTTTTGTCCATTCATAAAATTCAGGCAAGTCCGGGTTTTCCTTCTTTGCGAGCTCATACTTTTTATTAAGGAATGATTTTAGATTATAGAAGTATCCAATTCCATTATCTCCTATTGATTCTTTAAGGTTTACCTCATGAACAAAATCATAATAATCATCTGGAAGTTCAGTGGAATCAAGATCATTGTAACTGGCATGAATGGAAGGATAATTGATTTTCGAACTCACGGCAGAGCTCACATAAGAATTCCGATACAGATCGATTAAAAAGGGGCTTATCTCACCAGACTCTTCATGTTTTTTCAAAAAATCAAGTTTCTCATCCCTTAATTTATTCACGTTTTCTTTATAATTATCAGGATCTCTGTTAACGACATCATACCAGTTTTTAAGATATTTGTGTTTGTAACTATTGTAGGTCCATTCTTCTAAATTTACAAATCGGTTGTTCTCTGCAGCCTTTCCAGAAAATTTTATAGACTCCTCTATATTTTCAGCATCAAGGGCTACATGCAGGCTATCACCTGGCTCCAAATAGATATAGAACATTTTAAAATCCATTGTACCAGCCTGATGGGTAGAATCTATACCATCTACAGTAGTGTAGGTAAACACCTCGGTTTTTGGAACTTTTCCAAGCGAAAACCAACCCTTAACTGGACTTGTTGCATCAAGAGTCATTTCAAAGCTACCCACTGAATCAAATACTACCTCTTCTTTTGAAAGATCATCGAGAAATTCATGAGTATAGTAGGAAAAATTGCTAATGGTATCAGTGAAATTTTTAATCTGCCCGGTTACCACCATTGGTTTGGGTTCATTTGAATCCGCTTTTTCAGCATCCTCATTACCACAGCTTCCAAAGCTAAAAACTATAACCAGGAGCCCAAGACTATATTGTAACTTCAATTTCCATGACTTTTTTATTACATTTTTCATTCTTCAAAATTTTTAGGGTTATAAGGACTCTCTTGCCATTTATTATTGATCTCCTCCAGAGGTATACCTTCTTGGCGAAACATCTGTGATACCAATGAATACTTTTCTCTTATCATGGGGTATAGGGCCATAAGTGAATCTTTCTCTGCTGGGTCAGCTGTAGCTCCCCAAGAAGCGAAGTAATCAAAATCCTGTTGGTCTGATTTTATAAAATTTTGATTTGCGGTTAAAAACCCTCTTTCATATGCATCCTCCAGACTATTTACTTGCCAATAATATACAGCTGCGTCAGTCTTATAATCCACAAATGGGCGATAGTAGTTTTCATTATTTACAGGGTCACTTCTAAGTACTTTTGAAAGACCATAAAAAAAAGTCTTTTTATAATGAAGTGAATCCATATTAGAATCATCAATACGTCCAACAGTAAGATCTGCATTGGAATTATACCAAACATGTGAAATGTATTCATATGAGTTCCAGGCACTAGTACCACTTATTAAATCATTCCCAAAAAGGTAGAAGTTCCTAAAAATGAGATTTTCACTTCCTTCAGGAAGTATATTTATAAACTCATCCTCAATCATATTGACATATAAAATAGCAGCAAGGCTGTCTGCTTGTAATCGTTCACTAATCATTAATCCCTCTTCTGAGACTAAATCACTATACATCCTATCCCCAACAATTGAATCGGTGTACACTATTATACCATAATCGTCATAGAGTTTTAATATTCTATCACTAAGGGGCGACCCTGCGATTAAATTGGAAGGGAGCTCTTGTGGTGCGTCATAATCTCCAATAAGATTTTCTTCGTCAGAGGAACAAGAAAAGATTCCCAAAAGAAGTATCGTGAAGACTAAAAATCGGAGTGTAAAATTTAATTTGCTTTTCATTTTTTCGTCGTTATGTGTTATTATCTTGGGTTTCGTTCCATTAATGGATTATAATCCAATTCTAATTGTGGAATCTGGAGAATATATCTCGGATCACCTTGTGGAAGAATAAAGGTTTCATTATTATGCTCATGAACTATTTCAGGCATACCATATCTTCTAAGGTCATACCACCGATGAAATTCAGCAAATAATTCACGTCGTCTTTCTTCCCTTACAGCAGCGATAACTGATTCTGAGGTGGAGTACTCTTCAGGGGTATAATTAAAATAATCAGAATTTTCCTGGAAGCTACTTGAAAATTTAAAGCTTCGGACGTAATTGATATCATCTAAAGCCAATTCAGGCCTGTCTGTCATAGCATAAGCCTCAGCTCTATTTAGATAGGCTTCTTCAACACGCATTCCTCTTATGGGCTCTCCAAGACGATTGGGAAAAGGACGGAATTTAAATGGGACACGTCCTAAAGCACCTTTAACATAAGAAAAGTAATAATATCTCAGATCTCCAGGTTCAAATATGCTGGTAAAATCATCTGATAAAGCTAAAGATCCTGGCCAGAACACATAACTATAAAATTCATTAGACCCATATAGGAATAGGACATTATTATTGTTTTCATTGAGATAATGTGTTCCTTGTCCATATCCCCAACTAGTTTGAGCAAATTCCATGGTGTTTCCAGAAAGATCAAATAGACTTGAATTAATCTCAATTACTTTCGTTGCATATTCAATCGTATTTTCATAATCTTCCATATAAAGAGCTACTCTTGAAGCCAAAAGGTTTGCAGATGAAGGTGTAAATTTATATTTGGAATTAATCCTCTGGTCATTTTCCTCCATTAATGGGATGCCTTGTGTAAGATCCTGTAAAATTTGGTCGTAGATTTCCTGAACAGTATTTCTAGTGTAGGATTCTGCCTGAACTGTCGGATCAAGTTTTAATGGGACTCCAAGATCTGTAGAAGCAGTACCGGCATTGTAAGGTTTTGCATACAAATTGATAAGCTTAAAATAGGAAAAGGCTCTTAAAACCATAGCTTCTCCTTTTATATAAGCCTTGAGATCCAAACCTCCAGTAGCCGATTCTATGTTGTCAATAACTACGTTGGCGTAATAAATTGATTGATAAAAATTTTTCCAAGCTTGGTCATAACCATTGATCATTGATGAATGCTCATGTGTGGTTTCAAAGGAAAAAGGATGGATTGGATATTCAAGAGCATCCTGATTAAAATACCTAATATCCATATCATCTGTCATCATTTCTACGTAATAATCTAATGGCACCTGCGTACCATAATCTCTGGTAGTAGGATATCCGTAGTTAAGTAACTCATCATAATCTTGTACCGTTTGTGGTTTTAGTTTATTCTGAGGTTCTTCCTCCAGGGCATCATCACACGAACTTATCGTTGAGAGCAAGCAAAAAAGAATAAGGATTTTATTTAGTGCTTTCATAATAGTCTTGATTTTGAATTAAAAAGTAACATTAAGGCTGAGCATATATGAAGTGGGTAATGGTAGAGATCGATATGGAAAAGTTTCAGGATCATAACCATCTAACCTATCATCAGCGAATAAAAGGAGATTATTACCTTCCAATTGAACGAAACCTCTAGAAAGTTTTAAAAATTTCAGAGTGGAATCCGTAAAATGGTATTGTAAAGACACATTACTCAGGCGCAGGTAGTCCCCTTTCACCACTCTTATATCACTCTGATTCCAATAACTTTTGTGGTTATTGCCTCCAGTTTCATTCTTAATGTGAGGAATATTTGTGAATTCCTCATCCCCTGGTTCCCGCCATGCATTAATTAACTCTTTACTTAAATTTTGATCAGGTGAATACATCCAGCTCTCCAATATTTCTCCCCTACGATAAAAATTTCCAAAGCCATAAGTAAAAAGGGCAGAAAGCTTAAAGTTGTCGTATTCAAAGAGATTGGAAATACCTCCTTGATATGGAGCTTCTATAGGGCCATTATATACTAAATCATCTATATTAAACTGTAGATCCCGAGTCCCTTCAGTAATTTCCCCATTAGCAAGATTAAAGCGTGCAGTCCCATTTTCATCTATATGTGAAAAGTCTACAGAATAGAGTGCATTAAGAGGTTTTCCTACTAAGGCTGCGTCAGGTTTATAAGGGAAACCAGACAGCATTCGAGCCACAATAGGGTCAAGATTTACTTTAGTAACCTCATTCTTGTTGTAAGCAAAATTTACTGTGGTGCTCCAATTAAGTCCACCTTTCGAAGAATTGTATATATTTCTCGTTGTTAAACCGAACTCAACTCCTTTATTAGTTACGTCAGCAAAATTAATTGGTAAAGATGAAAATCCGTTAACTTCAGAAATTCGAGTATTGGTAATCAAATCTTCACTTTTCCGACTATATACATCGATCGCTCCTTGAATTCTATTACTTAAAAGCGCAAAATCAAGACCGATATTTGTACTATAGGTTTTTTCCCATCTTAAATCGGGATTAGCTGGGGAAGCAATCTGCAATAAATTAAGTTCAGACCAATATGTTGGATTTAAAAAAGAAGCAACAATTTGTGGAGTACTTTGGGTATTAGTTGAACCCTGAAGACCATAAGAACCACGTAAGGCAAGATTATTGAAAACACTTCCTTCCATAAAGTTTTCATCTATAAGGTTCCATCTTCCGGAAACAGACCAAGCCGGTTCCCATCGATATTCTGGATTAGAACCGAATAAATTGGAACCATCATATCTCACATTTAAATTAAAAATGTACTTATCCATTAAGGAATAGGTAGCTACACCAAAATATGAGGCAGATTTATTTGTATAATCTCGAAGCACCAGATAAGGTGTTCCCGCAAGTTCTTCGCCGATATTTTCATGTGGTGAGACGATACGACCTCTATCGTGTAAATACCCCCAACCAATAGAGTTATCACCTCTATAATTATTCACGCGATATTCCCCTCCAGCATATAGTTCAAAACTATGGTTTTCGGTTTCCAATAAATCATATTCCAATGCCATTCTTGCCATTGCGTATTCCTGTAAATTGAAATTTGAGAAAAGTACCCCACCATTTGGCAAGTTACTGTCTTCAGGGGCAGGCTCACCAAATTCAGAGCGTCGTATTCCTGCAACCTGATTAGTGTTATCCTTATAGTAAGATTCATCTAGTTGCCCGGAACTTGTATAATTAAGAACTCCAAAAGCTTTTAAATTATGTAGAATTTCCCAATCTGCAGACAAACGTGTACTAGTACCATTTGTAGCAGTTGTCTGATTTGAATTATTGTATTCATTCAGAATATTGAACTTGTAAAAATCACTATGACCACGGTACATGTTATAACTTCCATCTGAATTGTACAACGGGAAAGTTCTACTTGTATTAATTGCATAATCAAAAGGTTTAGGAGTACCCCTGGTGAAATTTGAAATTCCAGGAGGAACCCGACTAAATGCATAAGACTCCCTTTCTGATCTATAGGTAGAAAGATAGAATTCAAGATTTAAACTTTTTCCGAGTTGAGTATTCAACTTTAGAGAGCCGGTGTATCTTTTATTATTAGTAAACTTGTCTGTTCCCTCCTGGTCTACCATTCCAAGAGAGGCATAATAAGTCATAGTTTTACCACCACCAGATACATTAAAATTAGCATTAGTGCTCAAGGCATCACGGAATAGAATATCAAACCAGTCAGTATTATATTCCTGAGCATTACGAACTTCAGCTTCAAAATCCTCCCAAGTAGGTAAACTACGATCTTTATAACGAGCATAAGCTCCAGCCAAACCTACTGAATGGACATTGGCATCAGAATTGTAATACATGAAGCCAGAGTCAAAATAATATTGTTCAACATCAATACGCTCCTTGGAATTCATTAGATTAAAATCATCGTATGATGGTGGGCGAGCAATTGATGTTGCAATATTAAAATTAACAACAGGTTCCCCTTCCTCACCTCTTTTTGTAGTAAGGACTATTACGCCTCCAGCAGCTCTAACACCATAGATAGCAGTGGCAGAGGCATCTTTTAAAACAGTAATGGTTTCAATATCTTGCGGATTAATTCCAGAAAGAGCGTTTCCTATTCGATTAACTACATCAGGAGTATTCAATTCTGCTGGTGTTAATGGTACTGGATCCTCCAAAACCACACCATCAACAACCCATAAAGGGGAGGTGTTTCCTGTTAGGGTTGATGTCCCCCTAATCTTTACAATAGGAACAGCACCTACCTCTCCAGAACTATTAATAACTGCTACTCCAGGTATTTGGCCTTGAAGCATATCATCTATCTTAGTGTCAATCGCTATAACATCCTCTGTTGCCAATTCATTTACAGCTCCAGTAGACCTTTTTTGGATTACGGTATTATATCCTGTAATAAATACTTCACCTAGATCATCAGAGGTTTCCTCCATGATAATATTTATTGGGAGTTCAGCGATAATATTATCATCAACTATAATTTCATTGGTTTTATAACCGAGATAGCTAAATACCAAAACTTCACCAACATTAACATTTATTGAGAAATTTCCCGAAGAATCAGTGACAACGCCTTTTTGAGTGCCTTTAATCCACACTGTTACTCCCATTAAAGGAACCTCATTGGAGTCCACTACCCGTCCAGTGATTTCCTGGTATTCCATTTTGACACTTGGCGGTAGAATAGAAAACAAAATAATTTGCTTTTCCTTAATTTCAAACCCTACTCCGGAATTCTCAAAAACCTCGTTTAAAATTTTTGATAGAGGTTTTTCAAAAGCCGTTACAGAAATTTTCCTTTTAATATCAACATCTTTCAAATTGTAAAGAAATCTCATACCTGAAATATCTTGTACCTGTTCGAAAAATAATTCCAATTCAATTTCCTGAAAATCCAAAGTAATTTTTGGATCTTGAAAGTGAGGGGAAGCTTTAGTACTAATAACTGAGAAAAACAACATTAGAATTGTTAATTTCAATTTATTAGTCGAAATTTGCGCTCGGTTTGGTTTTGAACCAAAGTAAGTTTGTTTCATAAATCAAATTTTAGGTGGTTGGACTTTAATTAATCACGGTTTTAGAGTCAGGGAATTTTGCCGAATTCTCTGACTCATTTTTTATATATTGTTATTTTTCTTTCATCAATTTTATATTTAAATGGTCTGCTTTTACTAAATAAGGTTAAAACCTCTTCAATATCTTCTTCCACAATAGTGGCAGTGAAAATTTCTTTTTCTAATGCGGAATAATTATTTACAAATTGGACATTATATTTACGTTCTAAAGTTTTCATGATATAGCCGAAATTTTCATTTTGGAAAATAGTAATTCCCTTTCTCCAAGCTGTATACCTCCTTGAATCCACTTCCCGTACATCAAAAGAAGAAATTGAGTTAGCAACACTTGCCATTTCACCAGGAATTAATTTCTTTTTCTCAACGTGATTCTCAATACTCACAGATCCTTCTAATAAAACTGTTGATGAGGTTTTTAAATTATCATAAGCAGAAATATTAAATTTTGTACCCAAAACTGTAACATTAAAATCTTCTGTATTTACAATAAATGGATGCAAGGAGTCCGAAGAAATATCAAAAAAAGCTTCCCCTTTAATAAAAACCCGACGATCCTTTCCATGGATGAAATTTACAGGATATTTAAGTTGAGACCCGGCATTTAATTCCACTCTTGAACCATCAGAAAGAACAATTTTAAAAATAGTACCATTAGGAACGTTTAAAGTATTATACACTAGCTCTCTAGCCTTGGGATCGGCTTTATATGTAATGAGGTTACCAGATTTAGTTGCTATTAATTGCCCTTCTTTATTAAGAATTTTTTTTTCTTCGTTAATTTCTAATACTTCTTTTTTACCATCTTCTGTTTCAATATAAACTACTTTGGCATTATTCTGTTTTTCTGTTATATACATCCTATTCCAGAAAAGAGACATTACACCTAGTATCACGATGAAAACTGCTGCATATTTAATTGTTGATTTCCAATTAAAATATTTTTTCTTTTTTATACTTTGATTGATCGGGTAACCATTCGACCTCACATGGAACTTTCTTTGTTGGGTAAGGGTAAAATGAATTTGAAGTTGTTCACGAAAACTATCCATATTCTTGGGGTCATTGAGCAACATCTCAAGATGGTCCGCTTCGGAAGAAGTCAATTCATGACGAAGAAATTTTTCTATTAATATCTCGAGTTCATTTTTCATTTTATATCATATACTTTCTCTTAAGACGAAGGAAAAATTGATATCCCCCAAAATTATTTAACTTTATTTTTGCATATTTGAAAAATATACCATTTTATTCAGGAAGCCTAATCATTTCTATGAAGTATCATTACTGTAATGAAGAACAATTAATTAGGGATATAGGTAAAGGAGATTCAAACGCTTACCAATTTACGTTTGAACTTTACTATGAGCAATTGTGTCGATACGTCTATAGCTTCACTACAGATTATGACCTAGCCGAAGATTTAGTTCAAAATAGTTTTGCTTCCCTTTGGAAGAATCATAAAAGTATAATTATTACCACTTCCCTGAAAAATTATCTTTATAGGTCCTGCTATAATAACTATATTGACTTTTATAGAAAAAACAAGAAAATTAGAGAGAGTTTAGAAAAGATTAGATATACAGAGATTCAAAATCTACAAATCGACATGGAAATTAATTCCGAAGACTTTAATTTAAAAAAGAAAAAAATTGAGAAAGCCGTAAATAGTCTTCCTGAAAAATGCCGACAAATCTTTATATTAAACAAATATGAAGGTTTAAGATATAAAGAAATAGCAAAGGATTTGGGTGTTTCTGTAAAAACTATTGAGAATCAAATTAGTATAGCAATAAAAAAATTAAAAAAGGAACTAAAAGAATAAATAATTGGCTTTCTAAAGAAATTAATTAAATTATGTCTTAATTTTTAACCAAGAATTATACTTTTTACACTTAAAGTATGTGCTCCAATTGTTTATCTATAGCTGTTGGTTAATTTATGCATATCTGCTATACATAAGAAATAGAAAAACCTTTATTTTCCAAAAAAAGTGAAAAGAAACCGAAAATAAAATACTACGCGGAGGCGGGTCAAGCTCCAGCCCTCCGGGTTTCAGTGGAAATCTCCATCCGCGAATAAATGCCCCTTCAATCCATAACCAAAAACACGCGGATATTATTTCCACAGAAAAGCTTGCCTGCTGGCTCCATATTTTGTTAGAACAGCTTTCTTTTTTCTCTTTTTTTTGAAAAATGAATGATGAGATTGTTTGCTATAAGGGATAGTGGATGAGCCGGTTAAAGTGAACCATGTGCGCCGGATGAAAGTGAGCATAGCAAACTAAGTGCGCAAAATCAATTCTACTGTGGTTAAATTTACTATTTATTTTTAAGTTTTTTCCTCATTGATTCCCCTTTGATATCTATTCTGTGAGCCGTATGAACCAAACGATCCAATATGGCATCTGCAATGGTCTGTTCTCCGATAATCTCGTGCCAGGCCTCTACCGGTAACTGGGAGGCTATTATAGTAGATTTTTTTCCGTGCCTATCTTCAATAATTTCCATCAG
>Ga0098069_100313_pt1 | contig 23890 bp, 21 predicted proteins | sample 27_taG_FD_92584 | JGI IMG/M metagenome (GOLD analysis project Ga0098069, IMG submission 92584) | Marine viral communities from Cariaco Basin, Caribbean Sea - 27_WHOI_OMZ | ecosystem: Environmental > Aquatic > Marine > Oceanic | place: Caribbean Sea: Cariaco Basin | collected 2014-11-09
ATGAAAATCAGAAAGATAAATACGATAGATCAATCTGGCATAGTTGGATGTTTTATCACTACCTGTCAACAATCCACGCACTATTGCGGATAATCAAAAAACAGGAAAAATAACTGTGTAGAACAATGTATAAAAGTAATGCTTAATTCTGTCTCGAATAAAAAGTCTTTGCTCACCTGCAGCGCCTGATTCTCCTGCAGACAATCAAGCTCGCCAGCTCTGTTTTTATATGAGACGTTTTTTTAGGTTACTTTAATGAAAAGAAAATAAGAGATAAAGAAGTATCAATTAGACTAAGTCAGAATCTAGTGTAAAGCATGTGCCTTTAATTTTGTAAACTATGCGCCTTAACGAATATCTTAAAAAAAAATTTATTGGAAACACGACCTGAAACATTTTACCATTCTTATGTTAAGGAGTATCATGAAGTTAGAGCTACCTACTTAAAGAATATGCTATCGAATGTTGATTCGGTAAATGAATTACTTAAAGAAAGTGAATTAGATTATGAAGATATTAAAGTCTCACTAACTAAGAATACAAAATTTATTATTCAAGCGGACTTGAGACAAAATTATTTTCATGCAATAGAAACATTTTTTGAATTCTTTTTTGCATTTCTACCAAACAAGGGAATTATACCTGATAATAGTAAAATAGTTCGTCAAATAGTGAAATCTAATTGGTCAAGAAATTATAAGAAAATAGATTACATCGCTAAAGGTGAAATGAAGTTGAATATACTTGATCAAAAAATAAACTTTTATGGACATGAGGTTACTATAGGACAATATATATTTTATCCAGGAACATTTTCTAGAGAAACATTTGGTGAAAAGTATTTTAATGATGTTAGTGAAAGTGTAGAGTCTCTCAAGGAGGGAATTAAGGAATTAGCGATTGACTTTCATAATAGAGATGAATACAATTCATATAAACATACTATGAGAGTTTTTCCAAACTATGAATCCATAAAATTAATTAATCCTAAGACTTTAAAAGAAGAATTAGAATTTGACTTAAGTAATTCAGTATCATATCAAAAATATAATGACAAAGAAAATGAGACAATAATTAAAACAAAATTATTTGATCCTGAAAGAGATTATGAAATGACAAAATTCTGCAGCAGATTAATCTACAATATGTTGGAGCTTAGAAATATCATGTTTAATAAGGCTACTATTAAGAACCAAGATGAAAAAATAGCTATTTTTTTATTTAATGAATCAAAAATTACGGAGTTAACTAAGCATAATGTTGATATCCAGGATATAGTATTAAGTACTAAAATGTAGTGAATAATAGACTTCAGCTAACGGCATACCCTAAAAAAAATATTCAAAGCAGTCATAGATTTAAACACCGTGCTTACCTGCTTAGAGGATTGTCCTGCGGAAAATCATTCGTGCCAGCTCGCATTGTTTTTATACAAGACGGTTAGCCACAATACAAAAAAAATGACCGAAGAACAAAAGGAGAAATATATAGAAGACCTTGACGATGAACTCCTAAGAGGAGGGGTCAATTTGTCTGAATGGACAATATTTCAAGCTAAAGATGCGGAAATTGCATTCTGCTCAGGCGCTTATTTGTCTTCAATTCTGTCTGGTCAAGCTGCAATAGAAAGTCATCTTAGGTTTGATCACTTCAACGAGAACGACTTAAAAAGACTAAGCTTCTTTGATCTAATCAATAAGTCGTGTTTATCCGAAAAACTTAAAGAAGAACTTCACGAACTTCGCAAATTCCGAAATAAATGGATTCATGTTAATGACCCTGATGAAGACCACGACCTTCTATCGAGGCCTAAATATTATGAAAACAAGTTGGCCGAATTTGCCAAAGTTACGATGAAGAATATGTTGAGGACTCTATACTTTAATCCTATGATATAGATCAAAACCAATTATATTGAAATTTGAAAGCTTCCAAATGATGAGAATTAATAACTTAAGAAATTTAAAATCAATGCTTGAAACCTTCTTGAATCGAAACTCCTTGCTCCCTCACAATGCCTGATTTTCTGTAGACAATCCGACTCGCCAGCTCACACTGTTTTTAATGAAATTAGTTGTTATTGTTGATGGCCATAGAACGGAAGGAGACCAGGAGGAATTTGAATGAATATCTAAAATAGCAATGGCTATTTGAGAACTATTTTCCTACATTTATTTCCATGAAGAACAACCGGTTCAAGAAAAGTGAAGTCTTCCCTATACACCGCTTTTGATAACCGGACCGTTGGCGAAAATTATGAGAAAAATACTAACCGAAAAAAATAGCATAGGAATTTTATTAGTAGGATTTGTACTCCTTCTGTTTGCTATGATATTGTTTATTTGGAATGATTGGTTTTTTTCTTTCGATTCTCAAATACAAGCTGAGAAAATTGCACAATTTGGTGACTTTGTTGGCGGACTGGTCGGGTCAATTTGGGCTTTAGCAGGTGTTGTGCTTTTCTATGTTGCTTTGTCTGAACAGCGAAAAGATTTTCATACTAATAGAAAAGTTTTAGATGCTCAAACAGATGCTTTAAAACAACAAATTAAAGAGTTTGAATTACAAAGAGAAGAACTTTCTGAAACCAGGAAAGTTTTTAAAATACAGAGTGAAACTCTTAAAAAACAACAGTTTGAATCTACTTTTTTCAACTTAGTAAATCTTCATCATCAGATTGTAAATTCCATTGATTTAAAAAGTACAAGAGATAAATACGGTCTGATCGAAAGATTTAGAAATAGAGGTGCTTTAAAAGACAAACTCCCTAACGAAAGAATCACTGAAATTACTACAGGAAGAGATTGTTTTGTAAAATTTAGAAATGGACTTAAATATCACTATTATGAAAAAGAGGAAAGTAATGATCTAGAAGAACTTTCTTTTATTAAAAAGGTTTATGATGAATACTACGAAAAGCATCAATCGGATTTAGGACATTACTTTAGGAATTTGTATCACATATTCAAATTTATAAAAAATTCTGAAGTTGAAAATAAACAAATGTACACGAGTTTAGTTAGGGCTCAATTATCTAATGATGAGTTGTTTTTGCTATTTTATAATGGACTCTCTGATATGGGTAAAAAGTTTAAACCTTTAATTGAAGAATTTAAAATTTTAAAAACTCTCAATCCAAAATCTTTAATTGATATGGAAAAACATTATGGCTTTTATGAAACTAGCGGTAAATAAAATGTGCCTTATCCAACATGTTTAAATTAAGAGTATACTGAGAAGAGATAATTTAAATAATACCTTTGCAGCATGTTTTATAGAAGAAAAATAATTTTGTCGCTGCTGCAATTATTGGATGGAGAAGTTGAAAAAACTAAACTCCAAAAACTCCTGTTTTTATATAGTCAAAGACAATTTAAGCCTGAATACGAATTCGTCCCATACAAATATGGATGTTATTCTTATTCTGCAAAAGCGGACATTAGTACAATGGTGAAAAAGGATTATTTAGAGGAAACCGACAAAGGTTACCTGAAAAAAGATCCTAAAGATTATTTAGCAACACTAAAAACTCCCGATAAGAAATTACTAATAAATACTGTCCAAACCTACAGCGGTATGAGTAATGACGCTTTGATTACTCATACTTATGTTAACTTTCCCTATCACGCAATTAAGAGTAAAATTGCTAGGCAGATTCTAAACGATAATTTATATAAAAGAATTACTGAAGCTACACCTTCCCAAAAAGAGAAAGGTTTGTTTACAATAGGATATGAGGGTGTTTCTCTGGAGAATTATTTAAATAAACTCGTTAAGAATAACATAAACTTGCTAATAGATGTAAGAAAGAACCCTTTAAGTATGAAGTTTGGTTTTAGTAAATCATTGCTAAAGAGATATTGTGAGAGTTTGGGAATTAAATATTTACACATTCCAGAAGTCGGAATTGATTCAAGCAAAAGGCAAAAATTAGAAACTCAAGCTGATTATGACTCTCTTTTTGAAAACTATAAGGATACTACGTTAAGAGAGACTGAAGAAAGTCAAAATATTATTATTAAACTTGTAAACGAGCATAATCGTGTGGCTTTAACTTGCTTTGAAGCAGATATTTGCCAATGCCATAGATTGCCGTTAGCTGAATCAATTATTAACTTAGACCCTACCTTAAATCTCGAGCATATTTAATTAATGGCAAGAACTAAAGTTCTATTAACTGTCAATACATATCCTTTACCTTCTAGAAGCTATGATGAATTGGTTTGTACAGCAGGTATTTTGGAGGACGGTAGTTGGATAAGGATTTATCCTGTCCCGCTGAGCTTCTTACTTGGCCAAAGAAAGTCGGGTAAAATGGAAACCTTTAAATATAATTGGATAGAACTTGATTTAATTCCACGTTCGCAATCAAATGATTTTAGACCAGAGAGCTTCTCTCCTAAATATTATGATTTTCGGGATTTAAAAATTTTAGAACACTTAGACACAAAATCAAATTGGTATTTAAGGAAGCAAATATGCTTGCAAAATGTCTACACAAGCTTCAATCTCTTAATTGAAGATTCCAAAGCTCCGTTAAATAAATCTCTGGCAACATTCAAACCCAGTAAAATCCTTGGAATGGACATAGAACCTGACGATAGAGAGTGGAAAAATGAATGGACAGAAATAAGAAAACAGGGGGATTTGTTTAATCAAAATAAAAACCCAGAAATTTTAGTTCCAAAATTGCCCTATAAGTTCTATTATAAGTTCGAAGATGAAACTGGGAAAACTAGGCGTTTAATGATTGAAGATTGGGAAATTGGTGCTTTATACTGGAATTCTTTACGCCATACCGAAGGAAATGAAGCAGAGGCTTTAGATAAAGTGAGATTAAGATATGAAGAAGAATTTCTCACAAAAAAGGAAATTTATTTCTTCCTTGGGACTACTAAGCAATGGCATATGAGAAGAGCTTATAATCCATTTGTAATAATTGGAGTATTCTATCCAAAATTAGAACTCCAAACTAGATTATTCTAAAAACCCTACTGCCAATAACTAACGTTCGTGTGGCGGTACAGCCCAACATGAATGCATAATTCCAATACCTTATAAAAACAATATCTATATCAGTCTTGAATCAAAACTCCCTGCCAGCGAGCTCGAACTTTTTTATACGGATGTAGAACACAAATAGTTTAATATTAATTAGGCCAGATTAAAATTTGCTTTTATATTTGCCAGCCCAATTAGGGACGAAGGTTTTAATAGGAAAGTTCATTTAAATTTTAATTGCCACCATTTCATTTCGCCCTGTATTGAAATGAATGAGGAGAGTTAAATTTTTCTTAAAGGTGAGCAATTCGGTGAGTATAAAATTGAGGCCTCTGGAGTGGCCTATATATAAAGGAATTGGCCGAGTCGTTCGAGTCTCGTCCAGACCGCAAATTGCAAAGAAGCTCCTCAAATACGGGGAGCTTTTTTTCGCAGTAAACGTTAGTTGTGTTGTTTGTGGTAAGTCTTTGACTTACCTGGGTTTAGAAGTAAACCAATGAGAAGCTTTTCCCTTTAAGGGAAGGGCTTTTTTGTTTTTAGGGCCTTTCAAATCTCCTGCAGGGCCGGGAATCGTGTTAAAGGAATTATAAGGTTGCGTTTTAAGCATTTATTATTGCCTGTAAGACTTATCTTTAATTTTTGATAAGGAATTTTCTTAATTCAAAGATTATAATCCAAAACGCCTTTTTTGGCGCCCTAGAAAACACGAGAAAGATGCAAAGCAATGATGAACCCGAGATAGGTGGTCCGGGAGTATTGGGTGTGGAGTTCAGGCAGCTGCTTGAAGACTCCCCCGTTGCTAATTATTTATGTGATGCAGAAGGTAAGCTCACCTATTTCAATAAAGCAGCCGTAAAGTTGTGGGGAAGGACCCCCAGCCTGGGCAAAGAGTACTGGTGTGGTTCCTGGAAAATATTTTACCCCGATGGTAAACCTATGCCTTTGGAAGAAATCCCGATTGCAAAGGTGCTAAAAAAGGGATCTCGGGAGGAGGGTAGCGAGATTAGAATTGAATGTCCCGACGGTTCTTCCAAATTCTTGCTGGTTTTCCCCAAACCTATCTTTGCAAAAGATGGCCGGTTAGAGGGGGTGCACAGTACACTGGTAGATATTACCGATCAAAAGCGGGATCATATCAAAAAAGAAACCCTTTCGGCTATAGTGCAATCTTCAGATGACGCAATAGTGAGTAAGAACTTACAGGGCATCATCGCGAGCTGGAACAGGGGGGCGCAGGAGATCTTTGGGTACACCGAAGAAGAAGTGGTGGGGCGGTCTATAACCCTATTAATTCCGGAGGAGCGCCTTAGCGAAGAAGATGTGATTCTAGACAAGATCAAGAGGGGAATAAAAATTGACCATTTTGAAACCATCCGAAGGCATAAATCGGGTAGAGAGATTCCGGTTTCTATTACCGTTTCCCCAGTAAAAGATTCCGCAGGAAATATAGTTGGTGCTTCCAAAGTGGCCCGTGATATTACGGCCCGGCTTGAATCCCAGGCGGCAATGGAGAAATATATTCGCAACCTGGAAACGCTGAATACGGTAGGAAAAAGTATTTCGGAAAATTTAGATGTGCAGGGAATACTGCAGCGGGTAACCGATGCCACCACCAAGCTTACAGGGGCGGCATTTGGAGCTTTTTTCTACAATAATCTCGATGACAGGGGCAACACCTTTCAGCTGTTCACGCTTTCGGGTGCTCCCAGGGAGATCTTTGACCATATGGCCATGCCGCGGCATACAGATTTGTTCCTGCCCACCTTCAGGGACAGGAAAGTGGTGAGGGTTGACGATATTACCAAACATAAGGACTTCGGAAAAAATGCACCTTACAAAGGCATGCCAAAAGGGCATTTTTCAGTGGTGAGTTACCTGGCTATCCCGGTAATCTCAAAAAATGGAAATGTTATTGGCGGATTGTTATACGGTCATCCTGAAGCCGGGAAATTTACAGCCGAACATGAACTGCTGGTGCTCAACATCGCTGCCCAGGCCGCAGTTTCTTTAGATAATTCAAGGCTCTTTGAGCAGGTAAAATCTTTAAGTGAAAAGAAAGATGAGTTCATTGCACTGGCCAGCCACGAATTAAAGACACCGCTTACCACTATTAAAGGATATTTGCAGGTGCTGTCAAAAAAGAAAGCCGATAAGATCTCTCAGTTATTTCTTGATAAATCTTTATGCCAGGTTGATAAACTGAACACCCTTGTGGAAGACCTGTTAAACATGTCGAGAATAGAATCTGGTCAGCTCAATTTCAATCTTGAGGTTTTTGATATCCGTGAGATGCTGAAGGAGATCATTGAGACCTTTTCTTACTCTTCGCAGTCTCACCGGGTCACCGAGAAGCTGTGGAATGATTCAGTCATTATTGAAGGCGACAGGCAAAGAATAGAGCAGGCGATTCTCAACCTAATGACCAATGCGATTAAATACTCCCCAAAAGCCGATGAGATCTTCGTAGAGCTAGAGGTGGTTGGAGAGAATGTGGTGGTTAAGGTTCGGGATATGGGAATAGGGCTAACAGGGGAGCAGCGTAGACAGCTTTTTACGCGCTTCTACAGGGCCGAAGACACCCAGGGTATAAGTGGCCTCGGGCTCGGCCTGTACCTTACCAAACAAATCATTGACAGGCACGGCGGAAAGATTGAAGTGAACAGCGAATATGGAAAGGGATCTGAATTCTCCCTTATTCTGCCACTGGCAGTTCAAAATTTTAAAAAAGTAAATGCATATAGGAAGTATTAATTATTCCTGGTTAAAAAAGTTGTGATGAAAGAGATATTTATTGTAGAGGATGACGATGGGATTAGGGAGCTGTTAGAATTTCTTTTGGAAAGTCAGCAGTATGTGGTGAAGACATTTCCCACAGCAAGAGCTTTTTATAAAACCGTTCCTGAAAAAGTTCCCGACTTGTTCCTGCTTGATATTATGCTGCCCGATGGCAATGGCGTGGATCTTTGCAGAGCGCTGAAGGGGAGTGCAGAAACCAGGAGTATTCCTGTGGTTCTTATGTCTGCCCATGCCGATATAAGCAGGACCGAGGGTGCCGATGATTTTATCGCCAAGCCTTTTGATGTGGATGAACTGCTGCAGAGAATAGAAAAACAACTTGCTTCATGAGTTAGTTTGTAGATGAGGTGTTATTTGATGGAGCTTTAGCTCGAACCTAAAAATATATTAAACCTGGAAAAAGACCTGTAAATACAAATAGAGTAATTGGGTTAAATAAATAGAACGGGAGCTAAGGCCAAGAATTCGCTAATAATACTGCCATTTATAGGTATAAGGATAGTTTTCAGTTTCTGAATAAATAATAGACTTAATCTGTAAAATATAACTGGAGGCCGCTGTTAATAAGCTTATTGTGTAAATTCTTTGGCCCTGGCTCCTGCAGTCTGCCCTTAGGCAGGTGAAACGGTCTTGACTCTTTTTTCCGGACAAGAATGATTCGGAATGATATTGTGCTAATTAGATGGAAGATTATATAAAACCTTCCATAAAAAAAAGGCTGCCTCGAAGGGCAGCCTTTTCATTTTCTGTATCTAAACTTTACTTCAGTTTTTTCTTCACGGCTACTTCCTGGAAGGCTTCAATCACATCGCCTTCATGGATGTCGTTGTAGTTCTTGATCTGTAATCCACAGTCGTAACCTTTAGAAACTTCCTTCACGTCATCTTTAAAACGTTTCAAAGATGCGAGTTCGCCGGTATAAACTACCACGCCATCGCGGATAAGCCTGATTTGAGAGTTTCTGTAGATCTTTCCGTCAGTAACCATACAACCGGCAATACTGCCAATCTTGGATACTTTAAAGATCTCCCTGATCTCTGCGTTACCGGTAACCTCTTCTTTCATCACAGGAGAAAGCATACCTTCCATGGCATCTTTAAGGTCGTTTATGGCGTCATAGATAATAGAATATGTTCTGATATCTATTTCTTCTTTTTCGGCTACTGTACGTGCATTTCCGGCAGGCCTCACATTAAATCCGATAATAATTGCGTCGGAAGCTGAAGCAAGTAACACATCACTTTCGGTAATGGCACCTACTCCTTTATGTATAATGTTCACCTGGATCTCTTCAGTAGAAAGCTTCTGGAACGAATCGGTAAGCGCTTCTACAGATCCATCAACGTCACCTTTAAGAATGATGTTGAGTTCTTTAAAGTCTCCAAGCGCAATACGACGTCCAATCTCATCAAGTGTAATGTGACGCTGAGTCCTTACAGACTGCTCACGTTGTAACTGGGTTCGTTTTGCTGCAATATCTTTGGCTTCGCGCTCATCGGTCATCACCTTAAACTTGTCACCTGCCTGTGGGGCACCGTCAAGCCCAAGGATGGAAACCGGCGTTGAAGGGCCTGCTTCTTTTACATCTTTTCCGCGCTCATCCTGCATGGCTTTTACCTTACCGCTATGTCTTCCGGCGAGTACATAATCTCCAATTCTAAGTGTACCAGCCTGTACGAGGATAGTAGAGACATAGCCTCTGCCTTTATCGAGGTAGGCTTCAACTACAGTACCGTTGGCAAGCTTGTCAGGGTTGGCCTGTAGCTCAAGAATTTCGGCTTCAAGAAGCACTTTTTCAAGAAGTTCTTTAACACCCAGTCCTGTTTTGGCCGAAATGTCGTGCGACTGCACCTTTCCACCCCAGTCTTCAACAAGAAGGTTCATTCCTGCCAGCTTTTCTTTTATTTTTTCGGGGTTTGCCGTTGGTAAATCCACTTTATTTATGGCAAATACAATTGGAACCCCTGCCGCCTGTGCATGAGAGATCGCTTCTTTTGTTTGTGGCATCACATCATCATCTGCTGCCACCACAATAATAGCAAGGTCGGTTACCTGTGCACCCCGTGCCCGCATCGCGGTAAAGGCTTCGTGACCCGGAGTATCCAAAAATGTTATTTTTTGACCATTTTCCAGGTTCACGCCATAGGCACCAATGTGCTGCGTGATCCCTCCGCTTTCACCGGCAATTACATTCTCCTTACGAATGTAATCAAGCAGGGAAGTCTTCCCGTGGTCAACGTGTCCCATTACGGTCACAATTGGGGCTCGCGGAATAAGATCTTCAGGATTTTCGGGCACTACTTCTTTAGGCTCGTCAATATCGGCTGTAACAAATTCTACTTCATAGTCAAATTCTTCGGCAACTATTGAAAGCGTTTCGGCGTCGAGGCGCTGGTTCATGGTCACCATCATTCCGAGTGACATACACGCGGAAATAATTTGGGTCACCGGCACATCCATCATCGTAGCAACTTCGCTTACGGTAACAAATTCGGTTACCTTCAATACCTTGTTCTCTTCTTCAAGCTGGGCGTCTTCGGTCCTTTGACGGTGAGTATCCCTTTTATTTCTTCGGTATTTCGCACCACGGCCTTTGCCGGATTTCCCCTGAAGTTTTTCAAGGGTTTCCCGCACTTGTTTTTGTACTTCTTCCTCGCTTGGCTCTTCTTTGGTTACCGGGCGGGTGCGCTTTCCTCCAGATTTAGATTTTGCTCCGGCTCCACCCTGTCCTGGTGAGCCTTTCACATCTTTGCTTATACGGCGACGGCGTTTTTTGCGCTTGTCTTTATCGTCTTCAGCTTTTTTATCTTTATCGTCTTTCTTCTTTGCGGGTTTCTTGAACTGAGAAAGGTCAATTTTCTCACCTGTAAAATTAGGGCCGCTTAGTTTTTGATATTTTGTGGCGAGGGTAGAAGATTCTTCTGCCTTTTCTTCTGAAGCTTCAGGCGCAGCCTCCTTCTTAGGACGCTCTTCCTCTTTAGGTTTTTGTTCCTGCTGTTTTGGAGCCGCGGCTTCTTTTTCTGCAGGTTTTGGAGTTTCGGGTTTGGCTTCAGGTTTTGGGGCTTCTGCTTTAGGGGCTTCGGCTTCCGGTTTTGTGGGCTTTGGAGCTTCCGGTTCTTTAGCTTCAGGAGCTTTGGCCTGTGGCTGTTCAGGCGCTTTGGTCTCTTCTGCCTTAGGTTCGGGTTTTTCCGAAGAAGTGGATTTTGGCTTATCGAGATCTATTTTGCCTACCTGTTTTGGGCCTTCCAGGTTTGACTTGGCTCGTATAACCTCCTGCTTCTCCTCCTGCCGGCGCTTTTCTTCCTGTTCCTTCTCCCTTTCAAGACGAAGGCTCTCTTTCTCCTTGCGCTTTTCTTCTCCAACTTCTTTCGCCTCTACCTTCTTACTTTTGTCGGTCTGGAACTCATCAGAAAGCACCTGATATATCTCTCCCGAAATCTTTGTAGTGGGACGCGCCTCTATTTCGTGGCCCTGGGAATTCAGAAATTCCACGGCACGATCCAACGAAATGTTGAATTCGCGTAACACTTTATTTAATCGCATTGTCTTCGCTTCAGCCATAAATTGCCCTCTAAATTAACCTCTTTTATTCTTAACTTTTGTTCTCTTCTTCAAATTCTTCTCTAAGAACCTTCATCACATCATGTATGGTCTCTTCTTCAAGATCGGTTCTTTTGACAAGATCATCTACATCCTGTTCTAATATACTTTTTGCTGTATCAAGCCCAATTTTAGCAAATTCTTCGATGACCCATGCATCAATTTCATCTGCAAATTCTCTTAATTCAACATCTTCTTCAACGCCTTCTCTAAACACGTCTATTTCATAACCTGTCAATTGTCCTGCCAATCTTATGTTATGCCCGCCACGTCCAATTGCTTTTGAGACTTCTTCGGGTTTTAACATCACTTCGGCCCGCTTGTTCTCTTCGTCTATCTTAAGGGAAGTGATCTTAGCCGGGCTCAAGGCGCGGGTAATTAACAACTGGTTGTTGGTCGTGAAATTGATCACGTCAATGTTTTCATTCCCCAATTCACGAACAATACTGTGGATTCTTGACCCTTTCATCCCCACACAGGCACCCACCGGGTCAATGCGATCGTCGTAGGAGTCTACAGCTACTTTTGCTTTTTCTCCCGGGATTCTCACCACTTTCTTCACGTTAATGAGCCCGTCGAACACTTCAGGGATTTCCTGCTCAAAAAGTTTCTCCAAAAATAAGGGAGAAGTTCTTGACATAATAATGGCAGGCTTATTTCCTTTTAATTCCACGCTTTCAATAATTCCTCTCACATTTTCCCCTTTTCTGAAGAAATCTGAAGGGATCTGGCGGTCTTTAGGAAGAATGATCTCGTTGCCTTCATCGTCCAGCAGGATAATTGCACGGTGGCGAATGTGGTGAACTTCGGCAGTGTAGATCTCTCCTTCAAGCTCTTTAAAGTGCTTGTAGATATTGGTGTTATCGTGTTCGTGAACTTTAGAAATAAGGTTTTGGCGCAAAGAAAGAATGGAACGACGGCCAAGGTCGATCAACTTCACTTCTTCAGAAACATCTTCCCCAACTTCAAAATCGGGTTCAATTTTACGGGCTTCGGTAAGAGAAATTTCCTGGTTTGGATCTTCTACTTCTCCATCGGCCACCACCACACGGTTTCTCCAAATCTCAAGATCCCCTTTATCGGGGTTCACAATGATGTCAAAATTATCGTCTTCTCCGTACTTCTTTTTAAGCGCACTACGCAATACCTCTTCAAGAATTGCCATTAAAGTTGGCTTATCTATAGACTTATCATCCTTAAATTCTGAAAACGAATCTATCAACGCGATATTTTCCATATCCTATGTCTGTTAAAATGTTATTACCACCTTTGCCTCTTTCACATCCTCCAAAGACAAGACAGCTTCTTTATTTACGGTCACTTTTCCTTTACCCACAGGTTTGGGCTCCCTGGCCTTCCACTTGAGCGTAATCTTTTCATCCTCAAAAGAGGTAAGTTCGCCCTCGATCTTTTCTCCTTTAGTTGTAGTAACCGCTAGAGTTCTTCCAATATTTTTCTGGTACTGCCGCGGCATTTCCAGGGGGCTGGAGACCCCTGCCGAGGAAACGTCCAGTGAAAAATCCTGTTCTTCGCGATCAAGGTTATGTTCAATCTTGCGGCTTACCGCAATACAATCATTTACAGACACTCCTTTATCACCATCAATAATGACCGTGATATGGTTTGAGTCGTTAACGTTGAGCTCAATTAAAAATAATGAATTATTTTCTTCGAAAGCTTCCTGCAGTAATTTTTCTACTTTCTCTCGTAACATTCGCGGGTTCGGCTATAAAAAGAGGGGACTTTTTGTCCCCTCGTTGTTTTTTTTTCGCTTCAACGGTGCAAATATAGTAATATTTTTGTAGAACGAAAACAAGAATTAGAATGAAAAAATATTTGTAGTTTTATAACTAAATCAACCTTACCTATTTACAATTAGCTATGAAAACAATCCTTGTGCCGACCGATTTTTCGGAGCAGGCAGAAAATGCCTTAAAAGTTGCCGCCCAGCTCGCTAAAAAATTCAATGCGCAAATCTACCTTTTGCATTTAATAGAGTTGCCGGTAGACATGGTGAACCCGGTGGGCGAGACACGTTCCAACGATTTGCCCGAGGCCATATACTTTATGAAACTTGCAAAAAAGAGGTTTGACGACCTGCTTTCCCGGCCCTACCTCAAAGACCTGAAAGTGCAGGATATCGTAGAAATCAATAAAGCATTTGACGGGATTCTTGAAGCCAGCGAAAAACACCATTGCGATTTTATAGTAATGGGCTCACAGGGCGCTTCAGGCTTAAAAGAAATGTTCATTGGTTCAAACACCGAGAAAGTGGTGCGCAAATCCAATATCCCTGTATTGGTGGTAAAAAATGACCACGCCTCATTTGATGTTAAGGATTTTGTTTTTGCCACAAACCTTGAAGCTACAGGAAGGGAAGCCCTTAAAAAAGTGGTGGAACTGGCGCAGTTGTTCCAGGCCCGCCTGCATCTGGTTTATATCAACACCGCCAATGAATTTGTAACTTCAAATGAATGCGATACCAAACTCAAGAAGTACCTGGAAGGCATAGATTTCAGCAACTATGAATTTCATGTGTTCAACGATGATTCCGTAGAGCAGGGGATCCTTAATTTCTCTAAAAAGATGAAGGCCGATCTTATGGGGATCGCCACTCATGGTCGCAAAGGCCTTTCGCATTTTTTTAATGGCAGCATTAGCGAAGACCTGGTGAATCATGCAAACAGCCCGGTGATCACCTTCAGGCTCGAAAAATAGCATTTTGAACTGCCTTTTTTAAGAGGTGCGTGCCTAAGTTTTTGCTTTTGATTTTTAAGATTTCTGCGGAAGGTTTTTCTTCTGAATAGCTTTTTTGGCAGCTTTTTAAGTAATGCCGAAGCCAATAAATTAACAGGTGATCCTGAAGCCCACATTGCGGTGCGGGTTCTTGCTTCAGTATTTTTTAATTTTAGGGCTGAAGCTTCGCACTTGTTTGCGTTAAGCAATTGAAAGCCATACGTTAAATTTGCGTCAAAGCTGAAAAATAGGCTTAAAATAATTTGCTACAGACGTATCTTTACCGCATATTCTTTTTATATGATTTTAAAGGCAAGTTTTCAACTAGCATTTTTGGCTATAGAGATTATTCTCACTTTTTACAGCAATGTGCTGGAGGATAATCTCATGGTGAAATTCCTGCTTTTTGTGATTACCGCCGTGCTTATAGCCATGGGGGTTACCAAACTTGCAAGCCGGCTTCTGCCGGCCGATAAAGACTATGTCTCTCCCGAAGAGGAGCACGCAGCATAGTTGTGGTTTTACAGGTGCCCGATTGAATGCATGATGTTGTTGACTGTAGACCTGCAACAAAGGATCCGGAGGGGAAATTTTTCCCTCCGGATCCTTTTGATTTTACACCTTTCAAAAATGGCATTTTTGGTTTGTCTTATGTTTAAAGCCTGAGTTATTCTAAAATGTTTAAATTTGACCTTCACTTAAAAAAGACGGGTATTGAGCACTGCCGAAGATAAGCACCTGGAAAAATTCGAGACAGACCAAAATGTATTCAATGTACTTTTTGAAGCTGCATCAGAAGGAATTATAGTTGTTGATACCAATCAAAACATTGTGAGCAGCAACCTGGCTGCCGATAATATGTTTGGGTACGCCAAAGGAGAGTTGAAAGGGAAGCCTTTGAACCTGCTTATCCCCCCCAAATACCGGTCTGCCCATCCCACTCATTTTAAAGGTTTTCTAAAGGATAGCGAAAAAAGGCAAATGGGTCATGGCCGTGACCTGTACGGTGTGAAAAAGAATGGCGATGAGTTCCCGGTAGAAGCCGGTCTTAACCCGTTCCAAATCGGGGAGGAGCGGTATGTAATGTCCCTTATCATAGATATTTCGGTAAGAAAAGAGGCGCAACGTCAAATTACAGAACTCAACAATGAGCTTGAAGGCAAGATCAAGGTGAGGACGAAAGAGCTCGAAGAGAGTATTCAGAAGCTGCAAAATGCCAATAAAAGCCTTGAACTGGAAATAAAACGCCGCAAGGAGGCCGAAAACCGTATTAAAACAGCTCTTCAGAAAGAAAAAGAGCTCAACGAGCTAAAGACCAAATTCCTTTCTTTAGTATCACATGAATTCAAGACTCCGTTAAGCGGGATTCTCACCTCGGTGGTGCTGGCCGGGAAATACAAGCTCGAAGAGCAGCAGGATAAAAGGGAAAAACACCTCAATACCATAAAAAGCAAGGTACACTACCTCGATAACATCCTTAACGACTTTCTTTCAATTGAAAGGCTGGAGAGTGGGAAGGTGAACTACAAATTCACCAGTTTTAGCCTTAGCAAGGTGGTGAACGAGGTGGTTTACAACGCAAATGTCACTTTAAAGAGCGGTCAAAATATTGAGTACACCCGCGATATTGACAATATTGTGCTGCACCAGGACGAGAAAATCCTGGAACTGGTACTGTCAAACCTCTTGAGCAACGCCATTAAATACTCCCCCGAAGATACTCTTATCAAGTTTGAAATAGAGGTTGAAGCAAAGAAAATCAGGTTTATTGTGACCGATGAAGGAATGGGGATTCCTGCTAAAGATCAAAAACATATCTTTGAGCGATATTTCAGGGCCGAAAATGCCCTTTTGAATCAGGGAACGGGAATTGGGCTCAACATAGCAAAAGTACATCTCGAAAACCTGGGGGGCACTATTAGTTTTAGTAGTGAAGAAAACTCCGGAACTCAGTTTATTGTAGAATTACCTATAGTGAAAGAATGAAAAAAGTATTGTTTATAGAAGATGATACCGTAGTACGGGAAAACACAGCCGAATTACTCGAGCTGGCAGAATATGATGTGCTCACGGCAGCAAACGGCCGCTCTGGCCTTGAGGTGGCACGGCAGGAGCTGCCCGATATTATCGTTTGTGATATTATGATGCCCGAGATGGATGGTTACGGAGTGCTTCAGGCCCTTGCCGATGACCCGCAAACCCGCCACATCCCGTTTATATTTCTTTCAGCAAAAACAGAACATAAAGATATTCGCCGCGGGATGGATCTTGGGGCCGATGATTACCTAACCAAGCCTTTCGAGGAAGAAGAGCTTATTAGTGCCATAGAAAGCCGCCTGGCAAAAATGGCAATTTTGAGCAAGCTCCAGGAGAACGCAAAACCTGCTGCCCCTACCGAGCCACAACAAAAGATCAATTCCCTGCAGGAGCTTAGGGAAGAGGTTAAAAAGTACGAACAGCAGACTTTTAAAGCCGGCGAAACCATCTATGAAGAAGGAAAATTGGGGAACCATTTCTTCTTTGTTGATAAAGGCGTGGTGAAAAGCCACCGTATGGATGAATACGGAAAGGAGCTCATTACCTCTATCTATAAAGAAGGGGATTTCTTTGGGAATACTTCCTTCAAAAAGAGCGATGCTTATAGCGAATATGCCACAGCCATGGAAGAAACCCGTGTGTATGCGGTTTCTAAAGAAGAGCTGAAGAATATCCTGATGAAAAACAGCAATATTACCCTCGAGTTAATAGACGTGATGGGAGATAATATTGCCGGCATCAAAGAGCAGCTGCTTGAAATGGCTTACGGGTCGGTGAGAAAAAAAGCGGCGCGCACTATCCTGTTGTTTTCTCAAAAAATCAGAAGGCATCCTACCCAAAGCATCAGGATTTCCAGGAGCGACCTTGCCAGTGTGGCGGGCATGGCTTCAGAAACACTTATCCGTACGCTTTCCGATTTTAAAAAGGAAGGCCTGCTCGAAATTGAAGGCCGCAATATAAAATTGCTCAACGTAGAAGCGCTTAAAAAGATTAGTTGATCCTGCTAATTTCCTAGAATGATTCAATAACTGATGTTCATCATTTTTTCAGCCTGTCTTCCTGCATATTTTTGCCGGGTAAATAGATGTGACTGATGATGAATATCCTATTGCCTACCGATTTTTCTGAAAATAGCAGGAATGCTGCAGCATATGCGTTGCAGTTCTTTAAGGATACTCCCTGCAATTTTCATTTGCTGAATGTATTCCCGGTCCCGGCAGATAAGATGACGACTGGATACATGTCTATGTCCTCTGAAGTTAAGGAGAATTTTGACAGGCTCATCAACTGGCTGGAAAGCATACGCACCAATCCCGAACATCACTATAAAGTTTGTTTTAAGGCCGATTACCTTATCAATGCTGTAAGGGCTAAAGTTCAGGAAAAGCAGATAGACCTCATCCTTATGGGAACCAAAGGGAAAACCAATAAGGAAGGTGTTGTTATTGGTAAAAATACTTCTGATGTGATGATGAAAGTGAAATGTCCTGTGCTGGCCATTTCTGAACATGCTTCTTTTAAAGAGCACAAAAAGATCCTTTTCCCTACAGATTATAAGATACATTATGGCAGTAAGGTGTTGCGTACCCTGCTCAATCTCGCTTCCCTTTCAAAAGCCAATGTGAAGATCCTTGAGATCTTTAGCAATGAAATGGAACCTTCGGCCGAGCAAATAGAGAACCGCGAATTTCTTCAGGATTCCTTTTCGCCAAGAATTCCGGTGCTGCAAACCTATTACACTTCAAGAGATCAAAACCCGAAAAAAATCCTTGTTGCCAACCGCGATGTAGATATGATTGTGCTGGCGGCAAAAAATCTCAACCTCTGCCAAAAGTTTTTGCGCAACGAGGAAAATGAGAATATACCTTTTATAAACCAGTTGCCATTACTGGTTTTGCATGGTTAGTAGTTTGTTTTAGATTAGTATTATTTAGTTTGTTTTTGTAGTTGGCACCTTCAATTTTGGAGGTGCCAATTATTTTAACACTAATTAATAGGACAAATTTGTCCTTTATGACTCATCTCATAAATGGCTCTTCCATATTCCATCATCTTTGTAGCTCAAAATTAAACTCCTGTTAATCTAAATATTATGATCATGGAAAATCTACAAAGTAAAACAGTTGCAGAAATGGTGACCGAAAACATCAAAACTGCCCACATCTTTAAGAAATACGGAATCGATTTTTGCTGCGGTGGAGGGATAAGCCTCGAAAAAGCCTGCGAAAAATACAGCGTTGATTACAGGCTGTTGAGCCAGGACCTGCTAAATGTAGATCAATCAGATTCAAGAGCTGCCAATTACAATAAATGGGAACTCGATTTTCTTACAGATCACATAATTAATGTGCATCACAGTTATGTAGAAGAGAATATTCCGCTATTGCTTCAATATTCGGAGAGGGTGGCGCAGGTGCACGGTTCTCACTACGCCGAGCTTCTCGAAATAAAAGAACTGGTTAAAGAAGTGGCCGGAGAGCTGAGTGCCCATCTCAAAAAAGAAGAATTGATCCTCTTCCCGTTCATCAAGAAAATGATGAAGGCCAAAAAAGAAAATATTGAATTGCCCCCGGCTCAATTTGGGAGTGTAGATAACCCTATCAAAATGATGGAGACTGAACACGAAGATGCCGGCGAACTACTTAGAAGAATTGCCAGGCTTAGCAATAACTACACCCCGCCCCAGGGCGCCTGCAATACCTATAGGGCATTCTTTGCCAAACTTGAAGAATTTGAGCAGGACCTTCATCAACACGTGCACCTCGAAAATAACATCCTGTTCCCAAAATCCCTTTTGCTTGAAAAAGAATTGCGTTCAAACCAGTAAAAATCAGAAATAAAAATCCCTTAATCCTGCCGAAACTGAAAGGCTTTGATCAGTGTTCATTTTCGGCTTTTAATGATGTAAATAATGAGTAAAGAAAGAAAATTATGGATCGCTTTCCTGCTGGTCATCTCTGTATCCTTTGCTATTCTGGGTTATTACGGCTTTGAGATCTATCAAAAAGCACCCCCAATGCCTGCAAAAATTGTCACTACCGAAGGTGAAGTGGTCTTTGATGGGCAGGATATTAAAGATGGGCAAAATGTGTGGCAGAGTATGGGTGGCCAGGAAGTGGGCTCCATATGGGGTCACGGTGCCTACCAGGCGCCCGACTGGACTGCAGACTGGCTGCACAGGGAAGCTCTTTTTATTCTGAATGAATGGTCTCAGGAAGATTACGCTATGGCCTATGATGAGCTTGAAAGTGAGAAACAGGCCCTGCTTGAGAGAAGGCTTCAGCTTGAATTAAGAGAGAACACCTATGATGAAGCCAGTGATATAATCACCATCTCTCCCATGCGCGCCAAAGCCGTTGCACATCTTAGCGATTACTACAGTGGCCTCTTTATGGAGAATCCTGAACTTGATGAACTCAGGAACTTCTACGCCATTCCGAAGAACTCTATTAAAGACGACGAGAGAATGCACCAGATGGCGGGCTTCTTTTTCTGGGCTACCTGGGCAACAGTTACCGAAAGACCCGGAAGTGAAGTTTCCTATACCCACAACTGGCCGCCAGATGACCTGGTGGGTAACAAAGCTACCGGAGACCTTCTAATCTGGACAGGTTTTAGTATCATCCTCCTGCTTATAGGAATAGGGATCATGGTGTTCTATCACGCTAAAATGAAGGAAGAGGAGGAGCTTGAAAGACCGGTAAAAGATCCGCTAATGGATCAAACCATTACTCCTTCAATGCTTGCCGTGAAAAAGTACATGTGGATAGTATGTGTTCTTATCCTTATTCAGGTGACCTTTGGTGTGGTGACTGCCCATTACGGGGTAGAGGGCGACGGCTTCTATGGCCTTGATCTCGCCGATATTCTCCCTTATTCCATTTCAAGGACCTGGCACGTGCAGCTGGGTATCCTGTGGATTGCCACCGCATGGCTGGGAACGGGGCTTTACATTGCACCTGCTGTTTCAGGGAAAGATCCGAAATTCCAGAAACTGGGAGTGAATTTCCTTTTTGTTTGCCTGCTAATCATTGTTTTTGGTTCTATGGCCGGGCAATGGATGGGAATTATGCAAAAACTCGGACTGGCCGAAAACTTCTGGTTCGGGCACCAGGGGTATGAGTATGTAGACCTTGGAAGGTTCTGGCAAATTTTCCTTTTTGTCGGTTTGTTCGTTTGGCTGGCATTAATGGTGAGGCCGCTCATTCCTGTGATTAAACAGCGAACTTCAGAAAGAAACCTGCTTATTATGTTCCTGGTTTCATCGGCAGCAATTGCCTTGTTCTACGGGGCAGGTCTCATGTGGGGGCGTCAAACCAACCTTGCAATCGCCGAGTACTGGCGCTGGTGGGTGGTTCACCTTTGGGTAGAAGGTTTCTTTGAAGTGTTTGCAACCGTAGTCTCTGCCTTCCTTTTTGTAAGGCTAGGGTTATTGCGTACAAAAACTGCTACTTTAAGTGTGCTTTTAGCAACCGTAATTTTCCTTTCAGGAGGTATTTTGGGAACTTTTCACCACCTCTATTTTAGCGGGACCCCAACTGCAGTGATGGCTTTGGGAGCTACTTTTAGTGCACTTGAAGTTGTGCCGCTGGTATTGATTGGTTACGAAGTATATGAGAACTACCAGCTCTCAAGAGCTACTGCCTGGCTTAAAGATTACAAATGGCCTATTTACTGCCTTATTGCCGTGGCCTTCTGGAACTTTTTGGGGGCGGGGATCTTCGGGTTTATCATCAACCCTCCAATTGCACTTTATTATATGCAGGGGCTTAACACCACTGCAGTTCACGCGCACACCGCCCTTTTTGGGGTGTACGGGTTCCTGGGAATCGGGCTTATGTTGTTCGTGTTGAGAAGCCTCTTTAGAGTGCAGGTGTGGAATGATAAACTCTTGAGCTTCTCTTTCTGGTCAATAAATATTGGGCTTATTCTTATGGTGCTGCTAAGCATCCTTCCTATAGGGCTGCTCCAAACAGTGGCCAGCGTGAACGAAGGAATGTGGTACGCGCGTTCTGCCGATTTCATGCAGCAACCGGGAATGGATACCCTGCGCTGGTTGAGGGCTATTGGGGATACCATATTTGCAATAGGGCTTTTCGCCTTTGTGTGGTTCGTATTTAGTCTTGACAGCCGTAAAAAGCTGCCGAAGGATAAGAAGAAAACCCTAGAAAAAGAATACCAGGAAGCTTAAAATACAGAGGAGGCAAAAAGCTGGCATCGCTCCAGGAAACAGGAGTGTCAAAAATGCGGTTTTTTGCCTCCTCCCTTTTTCCTATTTTTAAAAAATGATCAGTTTAAAGAAGCACACCAATATTGCCCTTGGCTATTTTTTTCTTGTGGGGCTGCTGGGAACGTTCCTGCGGTTCTTTTTTGTAATCCCTATTCCTGCCAATTTTCGGTACGTGGTGCACTCGCATTCCCACATTGCCCTCTTGGGTTGGGTTTATATTGCCCTTACCACCATGATCTATAAAATGTATTTTGCTGAAGCTGGCTTCGGAAGAATTTATAAACGGATCTTCTGGTTTACGCAGATGACATTAATAGGAATGATGCTCAGCTTTCCCTTCACCGGATACGCTCTTTTTTCCATCACTTTTTCTACACTTTTTCTTTTTGCCTCCTATTTTATGGCCTGGTTTATCCTGAAGAAGACGCCTCCACAGTATAAGTCCACCTATTCTTTCAGGCTTATTAAAGCTGCGCTCTGGTACATGGTTTTTTCGAGTATTGGCCCCTGGGCTTTAGGCGGAATTATGGCCACTATGGGCAGTGCGAGCATCTGGTACAAGATGGCGATCTATTATTACCTGCATTTTCAGTACAATGCCTGGTTCATTCTCGCGCTCCTGGGAATTCTCTTTTACTTTATGGAGCAACAAAACCTGAGGCCTCAAAAAGGGCATTTTAAAAGCTTCTTCTGGCAAATCAATCTGGCGGTGATCCTCAGCTTTTTCCTTTCCGTGCTTTGGGTAGAGCCGCACTGGGCCTTTTACGTGCTGGGTGGTGCCGGGGCAGTTTTTCAAATTACGGCTTTCGTGAAGTTCTGGAAGATGCTTGCGCCTTACTGGAATCAACTTCAGTTTTCCCCATTTTTGAAGCTGCTGCTTAAAATAGCAGGCCTGGCCCTAATTCTTAAGCTCATTTTGCAGCTGTTCTCGGCCTTGCCCTGGTTTGCGAAGCTCGCCTTTAGTTTCCCCGATTTCGTTATAGGCTACCTGCACTGGGTCTTTCTGGGGGTGGTGACGGTTTGTCTCTTTGCCTTTCTCGCTCATCACCGGCTTCTAAGCCTTCCAAAGTGGGTTTTTTGGCTGTACTTTTTGGCTTTTTTGGCCACCGAAATTCTTATCTTTTACAAAGGCCTGGTCACCTGGCAGGAAATGGCGCTTTTTAAAGACTACTTTCGGGTGCTGGCATATTGCAGTCTCTTTTTGCCATTTTCGGCAGGGGCGCTACTTTTAATAAATGCCTTAACAAAAAGTCAAACTTCTGCTAAATATCAATGATTTAGTAAAGTCTTAACTGGGTGTGCCTGTGCTCTTTGCTAAATTGAGGCTATGAAGCTTTCAGCACACTTTTATGTAATTATCACCAGCCTTCTTCTGGCATTGGTCGCCGTTATGGTGTTTTACAACCTTCCTTATAATTCAGTTTTCTTTACTGTGCTCTTGGGGCAGGCGTGGTGGCTTTTCACGGTTTACAAAGTGCTTACCGATAAGTATTCTACCAATAAAACTTTTGACGACTGGTACGAAGACCATCCTGTTGGAAAAGAATAAATAGTACAAACCGATTTATCTGGCAGGTAAATTCGCTGGTTCTTTTCAGAAAAAACTTCAGCATTAGAGGGTTTTGAAAGGCTGCAAGGCCGCAGTTCAATAATTTCAGGGGGCTTTAATAAATGCCATTTTTGAAGGGCCTTTTCCGTGGAAGAAAACCTGGGGGCTATTCTTTTTTATTGTTCTGAAAAAAAACAGCAACCCGTTTGAGTTGCTATATGTTAAACCTTTTGCTGAAACTGAAAGCTATCTTTTCTCTGGCCTAAACCTGAAGGCTGCCGGAAACGACTTTTTGATTTCGAGCAAGGCTCTGTCGGCTTCAAGGCTGTTCCTGAAATTTCCTATCCATACCTTGTAATTGGGAGTTTCAAAAACTATGGTCGAAGACCAGTGGGGGAAAAGGGCCCGGTATTCTTTTATGACCTTACTGGCCTGGTTGTTATCACCCGAAAACAGTTGTATTCTATAGCGTTCGCCAATAACCCCATCTTGCACCATTTCAGATTTTTGCTCTAAAAGCGCGGGAATGGTTTCGTCTTGTTGAATGCTTACCTGCCCTTCCTGGGCGATTGTATTTGCTATTGCGCCAATTATGAGGGCGGTAGTTATGGCAATTTTATTTTTCCTGAACATTTTTCATTACTTTTCTGAAATACAAAAGTATAACTTTCTGTATCGATTCGGCTGTTAACACTTATTTAGAACAGTTATAAATTATTTAGCTGTCCTTTCAAATCGAACTTAAGTATTACTTTTGTCGGTAAATTTTTAGTGACTAAAACATGACAATAATCACGTTTTAATTACACTAAAAACCGTACCAAATAAGACGTTAATTCAACTTATAATATGAAAAAGGTGAAATACCGCCATTCAGCAGCTCGAATAGTATTTTTTAGTGTATCCCTGTTTTTCTCTTTTAATACTCTCCTTTTAGCTCA
>Ga0098069_100315_pt1 | contig 23653 bp, 19 predicted proteins | sample 27_taG_FD_92584 | JGI IMG/M metagenome (GOLD analysis project Ga0098069, IMG submission 92584) | Marine viral communities from Cariaco Basin, Caribbean Sea - 27_WHOI_OMZ | ecosystem: Environmental > Aquatic > Marine > Oceanic | place: Caribbean Sea: Cariaco Basin | collected 2014-11-09
GCTCCTGAATAATTTTTCCAGCCAGCTTTTTTTATTTTCTAAAGGGGTCAGCATCCGCCGGAATGACAGATACCTAAAAGGTGATCTTCAGAGGGGTCAGCTTAGTCCTGAATATCCACCTGGTGCTAATTATCCCATTAAAGCCAAATTGAAACAAGACCAGGAACTAACATTTCTTGCTATGACAGGTGATTGGGTAAAGGTGAAAACCAGGGGAAGTCAAATAGAGGGGTATGTGCGTGCTAAATATGTTTTAGTCTCCAAAGAGTAAGGCAAATTATCCACTTTGAATAAAATAAAACCCGCCACCACAATGGCGGGTTTTATTTTATCTATAACTAATTAAACTTTTTTACTCATTTTACGGAAATCCGTAAAAATTTCACAAAACAATCATTTAGGTTTGATTATAAACTAAAAAAAATTATGGGATTTCGTTATCAAAAAAGGATTAATCTTGGCAAAGGTATAGGATTGAATATTAGTAAATCTGGCATCTCTCCAAGTATAAGAACAAAAGCTGGATCCATAAGTTCTAAAGGATATTCTATAAGAACAGGGATTCCCGGTGCTTCTTATCGCAAAACCTTTTCCAAGAGTTCGAAAAGCGGCTGTGTTTTGACACTTCTCGTATTCATTAGCTTAACGGTAACCAGCCTATATCTAATCACCTAATCTTACCTGAATGAATAAATTCTTTATTCCCACGGAGCTTAAAAGTCATTTTCTAAGATTGTATCAAATGGCTTTATCTGATGATAATTTTGATGTTATGGAATTGCAAATGCTTTACCAGTTTGCAGATAATCGAGGTGTTCCAAAGGAAGAATTGGACAGGTTACTTTTAAATCCTGTAGATCACTCTACTTCTATTCCAAAGGATTTGCCCACTCGAATTGAATATTTGTATGACCTCGCTTCTATGATTTTAGCAGATGAAATCATTACAGAAGATGAAAAAAACACCCTGAGGAAATACTGCAGGAAATTTGATTTCCTGGAAGAGAATATCAATGAGTTGGCTGATTATCTCCTGGAGTGTGTACAAACGGGTGTGACCAAAAACGAAATCATTAAACAACTCAATGGATAGCTATGGAATCAATAAAGAAACTATTTAGCGTTAAAAATAGCTCCGAAAATCTGAAGCCTATTTTGGAAGATACAGATGACCGAGAACAAATTAGAATAACCTATTACCAAAGTGGTTTTGCTTCATCAACTAAAGCATCAGGGAAACCCATAGTTCTTCAAGCTTGCTTTCAAAACTTATTTAGTAGCTTCGAGGATCAGTGCCGAAGACAATTAGCAGAACAGGAAAAGCTAAAACAACCCTATAAGGAAGAACAGGAAAAACTGCGGACAGAGCTAAAAAAACTGGAAACAGGCTTGGGTATTTACGAAAAAAAAGAAGCAGATATTGTGGACTCCATTGAAGCTGTGAAAAGGGAAATTGTGGACGTGAAACACAATCCGGGAAATCATGGAGTAGATGCAGACAAACGGCCGAAGGCTCAATTCTACATTGGGCTTTTTGTTCTTTTGCCAATTACCTTATACCTCTTGGTCTTTTATGTATCGGCATCCTATTCAGCTTTTTTTAAAGAGTTCACCGATGATATGTTATCTGCTGCAATTTTTGATAAGGATGCATTTAACAATGCCTTTAATGATAGCTGGCTAGAGGGCTTATTAGTCATAACAATTCCTTTTGTTTTTATGGGTCTTGGGTATGTAATTCACATGATGCAAAAAGGAAAGGGATTCATGAACTATCTTAAATTAGGAGGTCTACTCCTTATAACCTTTCTCTTCGACGCTCTGTTAGCCTATCAAATAGAAAAGAAAATTTACGACTTCAACAAAACCCTCAATTCTCCTCCTTATGATTTAAAAATCGCTCTAACTGAAGCGGAATTTTGGATGATTATTTTTGCAGGTTTCGTTGTTTACATCATTTGGGGTCTTGTATTTGATTTTATTATGAAAGAATATGAGAATATTGATAAGATTAAAGTGTTTATCAAAAATAAAAAAGAGGAAATTATAAACCTCAAAAATTCGAAGGTGACAATAGATAAAAAGATTGAAGATTTCCGTCATAAAATGACAGAAGTCAATGGAAAAATTTCTGAAATACAGGCCCAAATTAACGGCTTTATCTTCCCAATTAAAGAGTATCTTCTATACCATTCACAATATAAGGAAGGTTGGTTCCAGGCCATCAATACTGAAATTGCTTTACCAACAAAGCAAAAAAATGAGCTTTTAGAAGAATGCGAAAGGGTTTCTAATGAGTACTTAGCCAAAATGAATTTAGCCGACCCTGATTTTCAACATTTAGTATACTCAAAGAATTAAAAAATGTTCGGAACAATCTACAAAAAAGTCTTCCTTAGTTTTTTGTTAATCATTAGCATCTCTTGTGTAAATGATTCACATAAACCGGAACCAGAAACACAACAAGTATCCCATGCCGTTAGCGGGAGAAACGAAAATACTAACCTCAATGTAAGTTTTTTACTGGATCTCTCCGACAGAATTAATCCTGAGAAGTATCCTAATCCATCTATGGAATACTACCAGAGAGATGCGGCCTACATCACCTCTGTTTCAGAAGCATTTCAAAGTCACCTGGCAAACAAAAAAATTAATCGAATAAATGAAAAAATTCAGGTGTTTTTTGAACCTGAACCACTAAATCCTGATATTAATTCTATTTCCAAGAATCTCCAATTTGCTCTTGATAAAACAAATATTTCTAAGGAGGTTTTACATAATGTGACTGCACGTTACCGAACTGAGCCATTGAAAATTTATGAATTAGCAATCAAAGACAACCATTATGTAGGTTCTGATACCTGGAGTTTTTTCAGGAATAAGGTTAAAGATTATTCTATAGAAAATGGTCATAGGAATATCCTGGTAATCTTAACTGACGGTTATATGTACCACGTGGACAACCTTAGGACAGAGGGAAATAAAACCACCTTTCTTACTCCCGAATATATCCGTTCTGTAAAATTGGATTCTCCAGAATGGGCCACTAAATTTAAGAATGAAGAATATGGTTTTATACCAGCAACAGAAAACTTAAATAATCTCGAAATTCTTGTATTAGGGATTAATCCTGACAGAAAAAATGAATATGAAGGAGAATTAATTCAAAAATACTGGGCTGATTGGTTTGAAAAAATGGGGGTGAAAAGGTTTGAAATTAAGAATGCAGAACTTCCTGCAAATATGGAAAAAATCATTCAAGACTTTATTTTAAACTCGTGAATTTAAATGCCGAACCAACTTCCTTTTATTCTCTTATTTCTTTTTACAAATATTTCCTGTATACACCAGGAATTTATTGGCACCTCAACCATTATTCCGGAAACAGAGGATAACGTTGCCGATATCGGCACTTCTGAACCAGACAATTCATCAGAAGAAAAATTAGTCTTACTTGCCAAAGTAATAGGAGTTGTAGATGGAGATACAGTAGACGTTCTTTATCACGACCTCCCACTACGCATTCGAATGGAACATATTGATGCCCCGGAGAAAAGAGGCAATCAACCTTATGGAAACAAAGCAAAGTTGATGATATCCCAATTGTGTTTTGGACAGAGGGTAAAAATACTAACCGCTGGAGATTTTGACATGGGTGGGAGATTAATAGCTGAAATAATTAATGAGGATGGAATAAATGTTAATATGGAAATGGTAAAACAAGGATACGCATGGCATTTTAAAAAATATAGCAATGAAATGAGTTATGACCATCTTGAAACAGAGGCGCGAAAAGCGCACCGGGGATTATGGCAGGATAAAAATCCTATAGCTCCATGGGATTTCAGAAAGAGATAAATAGAATCCGTTTGAATAATTGAAAAATTTAATCTAGAGATATGAAAAAGTTCCTATTACTTCTAAGCTTAGCGACCCTCACAAGCTCTGCTGCAATCTACACGACTTCAACACCTTACCAGGACGTGTATATCTGTAACAGCAAAAATGGAAAGAAATATCATTATTCTAAAAGTTGCAGGGGTCTTAGTGCTTGTAAGGCGACTATAAAGGAGCTCTCATTGGCAGATGCAAAGAAGATTGGTAAAACCATTTGTGGATGGGAAGATTAATAGTACAGGGAAATGACCTACATCAAATTTTGAGCAGTGTATGAAAATCCTGATTAGCTGCCGAAATAAATTAAAATAAGCATTATGAATGAATTAAATGAAAAACAATTACAAATTGTCACCTCAAAAGCACAAGCTGATAAGGCCATAAATTCCCTAAAGGGAATCCTGTTGGGGATCAACCTCGATGGAAAAGTTAATGAAAGAGAGACGAATGAACTTCATCAATGGACGATTTCTCACCGGAACCTTATTAATCGAAACCCTTTCAGGGAATTCATGACAGCAATTAAGCAAGCAATTTCCAATGAAGACATTTCCACAGATACTATTGAAGATTTATTTTGGCTCTGTCAAAAATATGAAGGGGAGAGTTACTACTACAATACCCTAACGACCGATTTACAAACTTTACAGGGAATTTGCCATGGTATCTTAGCAGATGGAGAAATCAATGAAAAAGAAGTATTTGACCTTGAAAAATGGTTAAAAGGAAATGTTCATTTAAGAACCTATTATCCCTATGATGAGATTAGAAGTTTGATTTCCTCTATAGTTGCTGACAGAAAAGTTGATCAAGAAGAAAAGTTGGTTTTGAAAGCCTACTTAAAACAATTTGTAAGTCTACGAAATGAAGAAGTAAGTGACCAGATTAAATTAGAAACACAGGACATCCATATTTCCGGCCATTGCACAAGTGAGCCTGACATTATATTCGACGGGAAAACATTTTGCGTGACCGGTGTATTAAAAAGCGGGAGCAGAGAGAAACTAAAGGAAATCATCTCAGATCTTGGTGGAATTCCCACGAACTCTGTCTCTAAAAACACTGATTATTTGATTGTGGGCGATAACGGGAATCCAGCCTGGGCTTTTGCTTGCTATGGCCGAAAAGTTGAAAAAGCATTAGATCTCAGAAAAGCAGGTCATACGATTTGCCTGGTTCATGAATTCGATTTTATGGATACAATTGAAGATCTTCAATAGAAAAGGGTGGCTGGTCTTTCGAGAATAAAATATCGGGTTTACAGCATCTTAAAGGTTTCCAGAAAGCCCGGAGACGCCAGCTGGTATTTTGATGTTTTTATCATCGTTTTAATAGTGGGAAATGTGGCGGCAATGCTGTTGGAATCAATTGAACCTCTCGGGCTAAAGTATTCAGCAGAATTTAAGCTTTTCGAAATCTTTTCAGTCATTGTTTTCTCCATAGAATACATTCTGCGAATCTGGACGGCCAATCTTTCCCCTACCTACACAGCCCCCGTAAAAGGTCGTTTAAAATATTTCCTGTCTCCACTTGCCCTAGTTGATTTACTCGCAATCTTACCTTTCTTCCTTCCTTTCGTAGGTGTAGACCTAAGGTTACTAAGGATATTACGGATTTTCAGAATTTTTCGGGTTTTTAAAATAGCCAGATATGTGACTGCTCTGGCACTTATAAACCGGGTGGTGAGGCAAAAGAAGGAGGAGTTAGTGATATCCTTAATATTTACTCTTTTTCTTCTGTTAATCACCTCCACTCTCATGTACTACATAGAGAATGAAGCACAGCCCGAAAACTTTTCCAGTATCCCGGAAACAATGTGGTGGGGAATTGCAACCTTAACCACTGTAGGTTATGGAGACATTTATCCAATTACACCCTTAGGACAATTTATGGGAGGTGTCATTGCAATTATAGGGATTGGATTATTTGCATTACCAACAGGTATTCTCGCCTCAGGCTTTTCTGAGGAATTAGCAAATAGAAAAATAGATCCTAATTGTTGCCCTACCTGTGGCCAGGTCAAACTTAAAGAATATGAGGTTTAGAAATTATCAAAAATCTTTTCTGCCTAAAAAAATGTATTCAAATGGATTACCAAAATTGGCCAAATTATAAAGCACCAAATTTTCCCATACCTAATTTCTCTTGATATACTTCTCTATCATATAATGGCTGATCTCCTTTAACGTTTTCCCTGTTTCTGGATTTATCCCAGGAGCAGAAAAGAAATATAATTCATTATTCTGTTTATCATACCACACAACAGGCTTTCCATTTCTGAAAAAAGTGGTGGTGTCACTCACGTTAATTTGACGAAAATTTTCAATTAAATATGGAACCTTTTCGGTTTCTCCCGGTTTTCCCTCACAGTTCGTTACTTCATAATGATCCTCCTTCCAAATCATACAATCCACAGTCCCCGTGGTATAACCTATATATCCAGCCACTAAAATTAAAATGAACAGCACACAAGCCACAACGACTATGTAGTTTTCTTGATTGAAATTCAGCTTTTTCAGGGAGATACTTTCCTCCTCGTCGTTTTTTAACCCTGACTCTCCATTGGCCCTCAAATAATCTTTATAATCCTTATATCCCAAAAACATAGCCAGCTTGTTCTTCTTCTCCATGTTAGGCAGTGTATCTCCGTTATAGTACCTCTCCAGCGTCTTAACCGATAAGGGATACTTGGCTTCATCAGATAAGTAATCAGCTATATATTCTGCCCACTTCCTCAAGCTTGACTCTCTCGATTCTTTTTTAGCCTTATTAAAAACATCCTGTAAAAACTGCTCCATAAATTATATTTTCTGGGGGTCATAAAAGATTGTAGTAGTAGCATCTTTATCTCAAACAATAAATAATTCCAGCTAGGTCTTTCCTCTTTTCCTTTCTAACCTCCTGTCCCCGAATTGTCCTTCACATGACGTGCATATGTCCCGCGCAAAAAATCTCACTTTTCCATCTTTGCTATGTAATCGAGAGACGATTAGGGTTGCAAACCTATTCACGCGCAGCTTTCGATTATTCTGAATTGTCAATACGGTCTGTAAAAGTCAACGGGAAGTAACTCTTTACTGCCGTGTTGATCTTCAACTTCCCAAATATACTTACAGAATAAGTATCCCAATTACGGACTGCCGTAAACAAAGGAAAATCCTTTGAGGCATCCCATTTCCACAATTTAAAATAAGAAAAATGAGAAGAATTGTATTTACTTTAATTCTAATCGGTGCAAATTTGTCCTTTATTGCATGTACCGATGACAGTCTGGCGGAGGTAGAGGAACAAAATCCTCCTATATATGCAGACGGTGACACCGGTGGTGGAACCGGAGGCGATGATCCCATGGATCCACCTCCGGATCCACCTGGAAGTGGAGGAAATTAGACATTATTTGAAGCCGCTGTTTATAGCGGCTTTTTCTTTTTTTAATTTTGTTTACATGAACAAAATCTTTTCCCTCCTGTTTTTACTGGTCCTACTATTCAGCGGCTGTTCTGAGAACCAAACACCGGAACAAGAGGTGGGGGATAGGGCAGACAAAGCCTACAGGATCTTCCTTGAAGCAAAATCGGTGGAGGATATCGATAGAAAAATTCGGCTGTTATCTATGGCCGCTTCTCACATAAATGCTCCCCACGACACGCTGTTAACAGAAATTCTTGATCACCAGATTTACTATTATGACACCAAAAAAGCATATGATAGTTCCCTCCATTATGCCAACAGGATGATTGAATTAGCCAGAGAAACAGGTGACACTGCTACACTGGCCAAGGGTTTTTACAGGAGAGGTCGATTGCACCTTTATCAGGGGGATCATCTTAATGTGCTCAAAGATATGCACGAGTCACAGAAGTATTACCTCCTGGCAGGCGACAGCATTAGTGCAGGCAAGAGACTGGTGGAGCTTGGTATTGCACAGTATAGGTTAGGGGATTTTTCCGGAAGTCAGGCGCGACAGATACAAGCCCTGAGACTGCTAAAAGGTTCTAAGGATTCCATCTACCTGTCCAGAATTTACAATAATCTGGCGATGACCTATAAACAACTGAAGGATTTCAACGAGGCCATTGATGAATATTCCACCGCCCTCAATTTTGTCCCCACCCGGAAGGACAGCCTTAGCGTCCTCTATAACATAGCCAATTTATATACCGAAAAGGAGGAGTATACAAAGGCCCTTCAGATATACGATTCTATTATACCTCTGACTACGGAAAAAACCCTGTTAAACAGAATTAAAAACAATTATTACTTTACCCTTTGGCTGGAGGGTGAGGCTAATGTGGAAGATTCTTTGAAACAGATCATGGTATTGCGGCAGGATGAGAACGACCTTGAAGGGCTGCTGTCAAGCTATGATCATCTTGTGCGAATAAACCAGAAGGAGGAACCCCAAGAAGCTTTACAATTCGCCAGGCAACATTATGAACTTTCCAACAGGCTGAAAAGTGTAACAGACCAGATGGTAGCACTCCAATCGTTAGTCCGCCTTTCCCCTCCCGGAGATGACAGACAGTACGCCCTGGAATACATGCGTATTAACGACAGTATTGTCACAGCCCGCAATCGTGTAAAGAACCTCTTTGCAAAGATAGAATATGATGAAGAGCAGAAACTCAGAGAAATCAATGAACTGGAGATCCTTGCCAATACCCAAAAACTTGAGCTCCTACAGGAAAGGAACCGTAGAAATATGGCCGTCTCCACTGCCCTGCTCCTATTAATCTCTGCTCTTTTTATTTACTATTTCTTAAGGCAGCGTCATAAGAGGAAGACCATAAGGGAAATCCATCAAACTGAAGTGCGGATCTCCAAGAGAATCCACGATGAACTGGCCAATGACGTTTATAATGTAATCACCGAAATAGAAAATCCTGTAAACCTGAATAAAGAAGTAGTACTCAATAAGCTCGAGAGTATTTATTCACGCACCCGGAACATCTCAAGGGAAAACACTCCCGTTGATACCGGCCCCGGTTTTGCAGAAGATCTTCAGTACATGTTATCCCACAGCACTCCCACTCATGCCCGACTTTTTCTCTCTGGATTTCAGGAAATTTCATGGGAAAAAATCAATTCCGAAGCTAAGATTGTCATTTTCCGATCTCTCCAGGAGTTAATGGTAAATATGAACAAGCATAGTAAAGCCTCTATCATTGGACTTAACTTCAGGAGAACCGGTTCAAAACTTCAGATATCTTATACAGATAACGGGATAGGAATTTCTTCTGAAAATATTAAAAAAGGTTCTGGTCTTCAAAATGTGGAAAACCGTATTGTTTCTATCGACGGGGCCTTTAATTTTCAAAGCGATAAGGAGAATGGTTTTTCCGCTAACATTTTAATTCCTGTGTAGATGTTTAAAAAAGTACTTATAGCCGAAGACATAGATGCTGTTAACACTGCGGTGAAAGAATTGCTACTGAACCTGGGTGTTAAGGAAATAACTTATAGCCAATATTGTGATGAGGCGTACCTCAAATGCAAAAAAGCAGATCTGGAAAATTCTCCTTTTGGACTAGTAATCTGTGATCTCTCATTTAAACAGGATCACAGGATAGAAAAAATTTCTTCAGGTGATGAACTCTCCCTGAAAATTAAACAGGAGCTACCGGAGACAAAAGTCATTATACATTCCATTGAGGATCAGCCTGGGCGGGTAAAGAAAATCTTTTCCTATGTAGACGCCTATGTGTGTAAAGGGCGACACGGTTTGCTCTATCTTAAAGAAGCTATTACCAAAGTCTATGAGGGCGAAAGATACCTCTCACCCGATATTAGTAGGTCTTTAGAACAGCGAAATCTTAAAGAATTATCTCAGTATGATCTTTTCCTCCTAAAATACCTCTCTCAGGGGTATTCCCAGGATCAAATAAGTGAAAACTTCAAACTAAAAGGTTTAGCTCCTTTCAGCAAAAGCTCCATAGAAAAAAGACTCAAGGATCTCCGGGAGGAATTCGGCGCAAGAAGTAATGCTCATCTAATCAGTTTAGTGATGACTTTACAACTTATCTAAAGATACTCTCTCCTGTAATTGGAATTGAGTACAGCGAAAAAAAGAAATAGTAAACGGCAGAAGCTAGTAGGGGTGGCTTCCACCTGGGGGGGACCTGTTAATCAAGTATTGAAAATAATGCTTTGACACGAATTAATAAACTCTTTTGTGATGAAATTTCTAAATCTTAATTTGAAGAAAGATTGCAGCCGTTTAACTAAATGGTAATAATCTTGCAGCTATTTATTTCCATCACTTTTATTCAAAGCGACATAAAGGTTCTCCTCAATTCTTTTTTTAGAAATTCTGTGGAAAATATGTGATTCTTTTCCTTTTAAAACTGAAATAGCTTTTGGCGGTATCCTTCTCTGACTCAAGGTGGAGATAATTATTGGAAAAATGCACCTTAGTTACCACAGATGAAAATTTTTCTTCTTTTGTGAAGTTTTCCGGAACCTCTTCAAAATCTTCAAAACACTTTTTAAATTCTCCCTTTCCATACTGTAACTTAAAATTATTCCTCTTTAAGAAGTGTAGTTTCGCTGGAAATACTGAATCTACAAGTATAGGATTTTGCTGTTTTCCGGTTTTAGATGGAAGTGAAACAGATTCAATAGTTACTACAGAATCTTTTCGGGAGTAATTCCAGAAAGCAGTTTTGTTCCCATTCTCAAATTTGATGGTCTGACCACTATCAATTGTTCCAAAATAAAAGTTGTCGATATCTTCTACAAAGAATTTATCCTTAAAATCCGGACAATTAAATACACCATAGTTTTCATAAAGATACTTGTGAGAAAAGGAAGTAATATAAATAGCTGTTTTATTCTGAGAGTCTTTGGGCAGCAGTAAATACAATTGCTCTACTATCTTTTTTGATGTTTCAGGAGGGCAATTTTCAATAGCTGAAAAAGGAAGTTCTTCGGGTTCCCCCCGACCTGTTCGAAATGCTTTACTCTCACAAAGACTTAATACAAAGGTGTTGTAGTCATCTAGGTTGATGCTGTGAGTAACCTTTTCTCTATCGAACTTTTTAAAATAAAAAGTTTTACAGGAATTTAGAGTTAGGAGCAGAATTATAGCAATAGTAAAAGCTAGGCAATTTCTCATTTCAGATTAAAATTAGTGTACATATAATGAAGCCCCACGCCGATTCTTGGTTTTCTATAAGTATCCGGATGATATGTGTTTCCTATGAGATAATGAATTAAATCCTGGTTATCTAAAGATTGAAAGTCGTAGGCATAGAAACTAATGCCATATCCATCAGTTACATTGCCCAATTTTAAGCTGTAGCGGCTTTGATTGTAATAGAAATTCTTTGGATCCCTGTAAGCAAGGAAATCAATTTGCATGTGATTTGCCAATTCAAATGCATCTCTTTGATAGCCGGTGAATTTATGATACGAAAATTCAATAAGATTCAGATGATTTTTATAATCTCCGTAGTGAGCAAAAAACCCTCCCCCCGTATGGTAGCGGTCAAAGCCATCCCCGAGTCTGATCCATTGCAACGGTGTTCCGTCATTATAATAGGTAAATTGGAAGATCCCTCTTTCCACATTTAAATTAAACACTCCAAGGTATTGAGGTTTACGAAAAGAATCGGTCGAAAGAATAAAATTGGTGCCTAGCGAAATAGAGTTATAGTAGGGATTCTGCAAAGGATTCGAAGAGTCTTCCATGAAGAAATTAAGAGGATTAAACTTCTGGTGGTAATGTCTTGTTTTAATCTCCTTTATGCCACCTGTAACCAAAAAAGATAGAATGTAGTCCAATTCGAAATCTCCACGTTTAGCTTGAGAAAGAGAACTGCCTACTCCCCCATTGTATAGCCGTAACTCTGAGTGCACGGTTGGATAAACGCCCTCCAAATCATTAAATTTTTTCCCTAAACCACCTGTAAGACTTAATTGAAAATGAGCATACTTTTGAACTTCAAATTTAAGTTCGAGAGCCACCCCATATTGAAAATCATCCGCACCAGAAGAAAAATGGTTGTAGTGGATTTGAGAATAAAGGCTGTTTGCTCCAATTAAAAATAAAAATAATATAAAGTGCCTGGAGAGAAAATAATGGAATCTTTTCATTACTGGATCATGTGTTAATTTTTCTTCTTGAATTCAGATTCACTTATTCAAGCTATCTCTTTACTCTTTATTTTCCTTTTTTAAATTGTATCTCAACCCCACCCCAAGAAACCATGAAGTTTTCCAGGCTTTCTCAGTTAATTGCACATTTACGAGGTCTGCACCACTCAGATCCTTTTCCGCATACTGATCATTGAGTACATTAACCGACCCTAAGGCCAGTCCTGCTGAAAAGCTGAACTTGACCTGTTTGCCTTGAACGTTCAATCCAGGACCCAAAGCAAAATAAGGGTTTATTTCCTCTTCAAAAGGTATAAAGGTTCCCAGGTTTATTGTAGGGCGAATAGCCCATCCAGTTCGTAATGCCATTTCTGCATTAATTCCATAACCAATAGATAACTCGTCTCCTCCTTTTAACCTGGCAAAGCGCCTATCCACTCCATCATTGTTTATAGACTCAACATATGCCTCATTATTCTTGAGACCTGTAACATAAAATTTACCTCCCAAATCAAATACCCATCCACCTACTGTCCTATACTTCCCCACTACGGTCGGATTAAGGACTGGGTTGCCAGAGTTGTCACTTGCTGAAATTTCAATGGTTATCTCGTCAGTATCAGGGACAGAGAGTGGCAAAGGAGTGAGATTAATCCAAGTAGGAGACCATTGCAGGATTGCTCTATAATAAAATTTAGCTGTGTTGGAAAGAGTAAGTTTGTTCCTCTGGAGAGTTTCAACCAGGGTTTCCCGATATTGATTTAGTTGTTTGAGTTCATTCAATGTGAGGCTTTTTATTTTTTCCAGATGTTCATAATTTGCCTTTAAGTAAGCCAGATTTTCATCATAGGAATCAAAAACTTTGTTTTTTTGATACCATTCAGATTTTAAAGTATCTGTTGGTATTTCTTTTGAGTTTAACTTGAAATCATTTTCGTACCTATAGTTTTGTTCATTAAGTTTCACAATAAACTCCCTAATGTTGGAGGAATTAAAGTTTTTGAGCATTATTACTAGATTACCATGTATATCAAGAGCTTTGGCCTCTTCAAATATGGAGTCCTCCTTCTTAGATAAAACTGCACTAAAGTTTAAAAAAGGAGATGAAGATGCGTCCAGGAATAAAAAACGATTTTCAGCATCTTTCGGAATCTCAGAATCCTCACTAAAATTATTAAAGAATTTTGGAGCTGGAATTTCAGTTAGGCTTTTGTAAAGTAGCTCATTTTTTTCGTGTCCTAATACGCACCCAGAATAAAAGCTATCCCAACTTGAATAAAAATGATTTTTCCCTTTGCAGAAATACAGGCTGATCTTGCGGTCTTCATATCCTTCAATCCAAAGTTTGACTTCGTTTTTGCCGCAGTCTCTTTGGTACCTTATCGAACTACCTGTAACTACGACAATTTCATTGCTACAAGGATCTGGTTTTTCTAGCCTCTTGAATTCATCCTTATCAGCAGATTTCTGAATCATAACCTCTCGTGCGTGGTCGAACTCAGCGGTAAGGATAGAATCATTTAACGGTTTAACTACACCAAAGTCTTGACTGAACAAGGGAAAAGAAAGAAATAGAATTTGGAGGTAAAGTAGATTTCTTGCCATTCAACAGTTTAAGAGTTTACTTTTTAAATATAATTGAATTTTCTTTCCAAAGACATATCATGTTACCGACAGCTCTTTTTCTGGTTCAAAATCGGTAAAGTAAGACTGCAAAACATAAATTGTGAAAACCGGTATAATCTGTTTTTCGAGAAACACCTAAGTACTGACTTTTACTTAAGGCATACTGAACTATGATAGAGCCAATATGAAATAAAATCGAAGTATCTCACCAGGAAATTAACGTTTTGTAACCTTGAGAGACAATTGCTCATTGATAATCACTGCCGTCGTAGAAAATCCATTCTGTTATAAAGGAACTTTTTTTTGTCTGGCACTAGCTGGATCTCATTTTTCTTGTCCGCAGAGCCCTTCAGTTTTCATTTTATAGGCAAAACTACAACATGTAAGCCCGGAGACGGCATAAAGCCACTCCGCTTTTTATACGTCTCTATCGGCCTTACATGTTATGGACGTTTGGCAATAAAATGATACTTCGGGTCAAGCTAAAAAAGAAAATAAGATTCACATCAGTTAAAAATAAAGGCTATGAAAACTTCCGTCAATGAAATCTCCATCCGCTACAACGGCAAAATCCAAATTGCACAGTCTCCAAAGATCAGCTCTTCTCAGGATGCTTTCTCCATCTTCCAATCTACCTGGGACTCCAACTACATTGGAGTGCAGGAACAATTCAAAGTGATGCTCCTCAACAATTCCAATCGCGTTAAAGGAATTCTTACCCTTTCTTCAGGTGGTATTACTGCAACTGTTGTAGATATTCGAATTCTTTATGCAGTGGTTCTAAAATCATTAACTACAGCAATTATTCTAGCTCATAACCACCCCAGTGGCACCCTCAAACCAAGTAGTGCCGATAAACAACTTACAGAAAAAGCCAGAAAAGCCGGAGAACTTCTGGATATTAAACTGCTTGACCACCTTATTATTTCCCCAAATTCACAGTACTTTAGTTTTGCTGATGAAGGGCTATTGTAACATTAGCAGTATAAAATTTAAGAAGTAGAATCACCATTGACCACCTATTAAAGTTCATATTCTCTTTTTACGAAACAATTTCGGAAGAATCTTTTTTCATTTGATCAAAAACGTATTTTTCAGATCTAAAATTGGGTTTTAGTTGACTACTTCTTTATTTGAATGTTGACCTGAATTACCCATGGTGACGATTAGCTTTTTTATGATTTATCAAATTGCTTCATCATTTGATAGGCAGGAATTTATTACAACATGATTTCAAATATTAGAAATTGCTATCTGTACCAAATACCTACGGTTTTAAACCTATTTTCCTTGGTGGTAAAAAGATTTTATTACCATTGTCAATCACAATTACATCATAATTTCAAGTTCAAACATCTAATAGTTCAATAACAGAGCACACATAAGTAAGATTTTTTATGAGAAATCTCATCCTCTTCTTTTTTCTTTCCTTAATGTTCTATTGCTCCCCGTCTACAGCCCAGCAGAGTGATTTGGAAGTTGGACTTTACAATATTGGCATAAATGGCTTAATAGGTGGTATCGGTGCCGTTATAAATAAGGAAAAAGAAGAGCCCTTGGGAAAAGTAATCTTAAAAGGCATAGGTCAGGGAGCTATGGGAGGCTATCTCATTTTTGAAAGTAAACGCCTTGTTCGAGAATTTTCCAGGAGCGAAAATTATATATATGTATGGCCATCAAAATTAGTAAATGCTGCTGGCAGTTCAATTGTGGAGAATGCCGCCGCAAATCATGATTTTTGGGAGAAGTGGTATCTAACTATAGGATTCACCAGGTTGGAAATTGATGTGACTGAAAATTTCCGACTGTCTTATAGAATAAATCCAATTGCACTTATAGGTACTATAATAACTTCCACAGAAGGAAAATTAGATGTTCAGAAAACAGTAAAGACTGGATCATTCGTATTTACAAGTGAAAATCTTGAATCTGAATTTGGATTCAATTACGGCAGGACTTCAATGATGGGCAACACCATTTTACTACTAGATACCTGGGAAGGAGACATGGCATTGTCACATGAAATAATCCATACCTATCAAAATGAGAACTTTAAAGCTTTTAATCCCTATTTTGACAAACCTTTGAATTCCCTTTTTGGGGAAGAAAAAATCTACCGTCAGTACAATAGATTTTTTTACACGGATGTTAGTTCATTAATCTCCCTTCTTTTCTATAACGCCGCAGGAACCGGTGAAGATGGCTACGGAAAAAACTTGTTTGAAAAAGAGGCATTCTACTTTTCTTCTAGTACTTTCCAAAATCCTGAACCTCCAATTCTCCACTAGTTATTAGGTTGTATGATGACTTATCTACAATACAAGTTTAAATGACCTGGTTTTGTGGTCCTCAATGCCTCCCAAATTTGGAACTTTTGATGTTAACTTATGCTTCTTCCGATATAAATCACTTCAATACCCCGTATTAGCTTTCCGTAATTAAAAAGCCTGGTCTGGAGGCGATTGAAGCTCAAATTCCTCGCTGCTACACCAACAGTGAAACCTTACCCCCAGCACTACCTAGAAGAACCTTGTGAGAATTACAGAAGCTGAGCAATTCTTGATCTAAAATACATGTATAGGATTCATTCTATAAAAATCCTCCAAAAGAGTATAAAGAATTACGTGGATAACAACCCATCCTAAATAAACTTCCAAATATGATCCGGAAGAAACAGAGATAAAGAAAGTCCACTAGAGGAAGAAAGGCAGGCAAACAAAAACTGGGATTCAAATATTATATTCAAAAACTGGCGAAAAGAAAAAACCAGCTCTTTGAGCTGGTTTTATTTGGCTAATTCGTAAAATGAAAAAAAAGTTAAGTGGATTATTTTTTCTTTTTTACTACTGATCCAAAGATATGGTAAGCACAAAGCCCCTAAACCTAAAATGTGTTCAACACTTAATTCCGTGGTATGAAGTAACAACAAAACCGTTTAAAATAAAAAACTAGGACCTATCCCACGGTAAAATTCAATTAATATTTCACCTAATTAAAAATTTTTAATTTCACTTCTGGCTTATATTAGGACCCTAATTTTTATGTACAAAAAAAGACCGGTCTAAGACCGGCCTCTACACTAACCAATTGGGTACACCAAAGGAATAATCCCTTATAAAAATAGCTTTTCAGTCTAATATATGTGCTACTTTGGAACGTATAACCCTAATAACGACGTGAGTTACCTGATTTGAGGTTTTGAAGTATAATAATATCTTGTCAGTTTACAGGAATTGGATTTTGGTAAAAAAACCGTCCAAATTAGCACTTGGACGGTTTAAAAAATATTGCCAAACAAAATTTATGTTACTATTGTGGCGTGTAAACTGCGAAACCTTCATCACCAAATGCATTCGTCCAATGAATGGAAAGGGTTCCGTCTTCATTAACTGTACCATCTAGCTCAACTGAATCTCCAGTAAATGATGTTGCCCAAGAACCTGAAAGAGTGCCACAAATATCAGTAAAATTACCTGCAGTTTCAAAGGTGTAACCGTATTTACCATACCATTCAATATACACGCCCGCAACTCCATCGGATATGGTGTAACTTCCTCCCCCATTATCAGTCACGGTGACAGTATAAGGAAAGTCGGTAACATTAGAGGAATCAGGATCAGTTGTAGTCGCAGTGGTTACCACATTATAGGTTCCGCCTAGATCAGATGGGCATGATACAGGATAACTTATTTGAGCATTATAAAAGGCCGAAGTGTGGATATCTGAACCGTAATTTCTCTCACCTGTTTCATCCAATAGATCAATTACCCTTCCATCCTCTAAGTACAATCTTGTACTGATAATAAGTGCATCAGCTAATTGAAAATCTTCTTTACTGGTTAAATGTGAAAAAGCTGCAATTATTTCTGCATCAGTTAATGAAACTTCTGTAGGAAACTCACTTATCCCACTTTCCAGTGTAACCGGACCATACATTTCATCTCCTGATTCATAAAAACCGATAACGTCTAACGAAGCGATATTCCCATACTGAGGCTCTACACTAAAGGCGATCTGCACATCGTTCCCTGCATTTAGGGCGCTCAAATTAATAAAAGCAGGCGCTGACTCTACTTTTTGAAGGTTCGCGACTGCTCCTTCTATTAGGTTAAGCTCTGATTCTCCACCATCCGTATCACAAGATATTAAGACACCTAGGCAAAGGAGAGACATTAAAATAAACTTAGTTCTTTTCATTTTTAAAGTCTTTTAAGATTAATTATCCCAGAAAATTGTATATGAACCTGCATTCTTCTGAGCTGGTGCATTTTGGTTCAGGTTGAGTTCTGCCTGAGGCCAAAAAAGAGATAGCGGGAAGGGGTTATTTTGGACAGTAACTCCGTCATCAAGGGGAAAATCACCCATGTCAAGTTGATATTCAGGACCAGGCCCAAGAGGATCTGCTAAAATAGGATAACCTGTTCTGCGATAATCAGCATATTGATCAAGATGATCTGCAAAAGTTGATACCCATTTTTGCGTCATTATGATTTCAAGTTGCTTTTCTTCTGAAGCTCCTTCAAAAGCTTCTAAAACAGCATCTATATAAGCCTCTGCTTCTTCTGTTCCACTCAAAACAGGAACATCCTGAGCATCTGTTGCCGCAGCTTGCGATACCAGGTCAACTTTTTCAAAACTTGCTTCCATGGCTTCTTCTAGCTTAGCCTTAGCATCTCCCTCAATATAACCCTCATGGATTAATTCAGCTTCTATATAAAGAAATTCATCATAAGTTAATATTCGGTATGGTGCATTTCCGCTACCATCAGTTGCACCGATTGTATATCCTGTATCTTCATCATATAAACCTCCTGCAGGGAAAATTCCAGGGTAAGTAACTGAGTTCTCTACGGAATGGTCTCTATCTGGGCCTATACTTCCAAAGCGAATTGAAAAGAAACCAGTGTCTTCGTCCCAATAGTCTGCGTTAGGATCCCCTGTTTCAGCATTACCTTGATCTGGAGGAAATTCTCCATCCGCAAGTTGATTTACCCAGTAGTACGGAATTCTGGGATCTTTGATACCAGTAAAAATATTTGGATTCCATCCCATGAGTATTTCATACATCCACGGACTTAGGTAGTCTGAAAATTGAGTGCTCAAGTATGAAGATATATACAACTCATTTCTTTCATCAGTTGGGGATTGATTAGTTGTAGATAAGAATTCGAAATCGTCCTCATGAGATTGAAAGAAATTATCTTCGTTAACTAAAGCATCAAAATCAGCTTGATCAAAAAGGGAAGTGGTTTTAATTTGATTGTACAGCTTAAGCTTCAATGTATTAGCAAACCTAATCCACTGTTCCATATCACCAGAATAAAACAAATCCTCCTCACCGGGAGTAATCCCTTCGTCCGAGTTGATGTTAGTCTTTGCTGTGTCGATTAAGTCAAGTACGCTTTGATAGATAATCTCCTGATCATCAAAACTAGCACTAACAATTCCGCCTTCCAATTGGGTAGCTTCAGAATAGGGAACATCACCCCAAAGATCCACCGCACCAGCCATTAAATGGGCCTTCAAGACCTGAGCAATACCCACATATTGCAGATCACCACTTTCAGTAGCGGTTGATATTAAGCTTTCGATATCTGTTAAAGTGAGGTAAACATTATCCCATTCATTTTCAATTAAAAGTTCAGCAGGTTTCGTATTGTACTGATCCGCATCCTCTCTGGTGCTAAACTGGTGCATGTAAACACCTAATATTGCTCCAGACCATAACCTGTGGTTACCGAAATTTCCAATCCCTTGCTGAACACTTGGAAGTAGCTGTTCGATGGGCGCAACAACCGGTGCGTCCGTATCAGTGTCAACATCTAAATAGTCGCTACACCCCCATATTAAAACAGGAAGAGTGATAGCTACTAAAATCTTCGAGATGTTAAGCTGTTTTCTCATATTATTTTTCATATTAATTTTATTTTTTTTAGAAAGTTGCACTTAATCTTACTCCATATCTTTTGGAGGTTGGAGCTGATTGTACTTCAATTCCCTGTAGTTGGGTAGACCCAAAAGCTGTAACATCCGGATCGAAATTGGTGTATTCAGGAACGTTAGGAGCAAAATACCATAGGTTGTTACCTACTGCACTCAAGGAGAGAGAGGCCAACGGAGTCCTGTCCAACAAACTGGCAGGCAATTCATAAGTTAAACTTAGTTCTCTTAGCCTATAAACAGTACCGTCATAGACACTGGCTTCATCAACAGAATTAATGGCAAAAGTATTTCCCCCGGAAGGAGAAAAGTATAATTCATTCATACTTAGCTGTACCGTATTGGGAATTTTATTACCATCATCGTCCAGGATAACTTCTCCGTTTCCGTCACCATAAAAACCAGGAATTATAAAGGACCGCTCCCTATCTTCAGTATCTCTGGTTACACCTCTACCCAATAAAGAAGCAATGGTAGTACTGGAAAAATCACCACCTTCTTTCCATTCAAATTGGGCACCTAAAGACCAACCTTTATATTTTAAAGTGTTAATGAAAGACATTTTAAAGTCAGGGTTAGGATCACCAATAATTCCATTTTCCAAATCTTCAATAATACCACCTCCCGATTCGTTAATCAGGAAGTTACCCTCGTCATCCCTCGCAAATCGAGAGCCATAGAAGACACCGAATGGCTCTCCCTCTGCAACGTAAGCTATTTGGTTTACATTTAGAGGAATTCTGTCCAGTCCTTCAACTAATTCTGTTACTTCATTTTCGTTCTTAGTAAAATTGGTGAAAAGTGACCATCGAAAATCCGTTGTCTGAATAGGCACCAAGGTTAAACCGATTTCAATACCTTCATTTTGAATTTCTCCAATGTTAGTATTAAAGGTGCTAAACCCACTTGACGTAGGAACACTTACCGGAGATATTAAATCAGTAGTGATTTTTTTATAGACTGTAAAGTCCAAAGCTACTCTCCTATTCCAAAGCTCCAGATCTATTCCTGCTTCATATTCATCCGTGAACTCCGGTGTTAATTCCTGGTCAGCCAATGAAGTGTTGTTGCCTATTACAGGCACTCCATTAAATGGCTGTCCTACAGCAAAGGTTCTATTCAAAAATTCCGCAGGAGCTGATCTTGCAACTGAAGCATAAGCAGCTCTCAGCTTTCCAAACGTCAGAACTTTACTGTCAAGACCCAGCGCTTCTGTAAAGATTAAGGATCCCGAAACAGAAGGATAGAAATAGGAATTATTTTCCTCGGGAAGAGTTGAACTCCAATCATTTCTACCAGTAGCATTCAAAAATAAATAGTCGTTGTATCCGAGACTTACGTCAGCAAAAACCCCCAATGTTCTTTGTCTGGCATAACCTAAGCCTTTAGCAAAAGAGACATTTACGTTATTCTCAATAGTATAAATACCTGGAGAAATGAAGGTGTTACCAAAAACAGCAGTTCTTTGATTGGTGTTTTGTAGAGCGTTTCCTCCTAAAATTGCAGAAAAAGTAATTCTGTCAGTTAAATTATAGTTGCTGAAATTGATTAAAAGAGTCGACTCCAAGTCTTCATTAATATATCTGTCAGTAGTAACTGAACCTAAACCGTCAGAGGCCCTCGAACCCAGGTCCCTTATTTCCTTTCTGTCCAAGTTATACTTATTCACACCTGTCTGAAACGAAGTAGATATGTGCTCATCAAAGTCGTACCCCACGTTAATATTTGCTACAGTACGATTGGTTTCTGTTATAATTTGATCATGTTCCCATGACCAAAGAGGGTGATCCCAGCCGGCATTTGGAATTACTGAGGCTCCGGTCTCAGGATGCACGTATGGTAAATCGAGATTCCAGTTTCGAGCCATTACTAGTGTTCTGGCAAAAGAGGAGGAAGATCCAGAGAACTGATTTTCACCAAAAAAGCCACCAATCTGCTTGGTGTCTGAATAAGAAAGATTCCCACCAAAGTTTAACCCGCTTTCTAAATTAACACTACCTCCTACAGATACATTGGTTCTATCATAGGTATTAAAAGGAATATAGCCTTCTTGTGCCAAGTCGGATATTGTTACAGCAAAATTTCCATTTTCTCCCCCATGGGAAAGGTTAATGGAGTGTTCATGTGTAACACCGGTGCGGAATAAATTCTCAACATTATCTGGCTGAGCTACATATGGTTGGGTGGGGCCAAGATCCGGAAAGGCTGCCAGCAAATTTGGCCATGTAGGGATGGTCTCTAAATCTGTAAAACGTGGTCCCCATGATCCATTTGCGTTGACATATTCAAAGTTTACACCCGCACCATAAGTATTTTGGTATTCAGGGAGGTTTGCAATTTGTTCCATGTAGGTAGCTGTCGAAACAGTGACCTTAGTTTTCTTCGGTCCCCCTCCAGATCCAGTCTTGGTCGTAATTACTATAACTCCATTGGTTGCCCTCGATCCGTAAAGAGCCGCAGCCGCGGTACTCTTTAGAACGTTAATGGATTCAATATTATTAGGATCTAAAGAAGACAATCCAGATTCGTATCCACCTCCTCCGGTCACCTGACTCGAGGTCGTCACCTGATCATTGCTGTAAGCTACACCATCCACAATTATTAAAGGCTGAGAAGACCCGGCAATACTCGTAACGCCACGAATATTAATCTGGTTTGAAGCACCAGCCACTCCAGTGGAAAAGTTCACATTAACACCAGCCACTTTACCAGCTAAGGAGCGCACCAAATCAGGTTCTGAATTTTCTGTTAGCTCTTCACTAGCCACAGAGCTCACCGCATATCCCAGATCTTTGGGATTACGTTTGATTCCAAAAGCCGTAACCACGACTTCTTCTAATTGTGCTGCGTCAGGATTTAAGGTCACATCAATTTGATTCACATCGGTAACCAGGTACTCCGCAGTTTCCATTCCGACAAAAGAAAACACCAACGTCTCGCCCGTGTCAGCCAGAATGGCGTAGTTTCCATCGAAATCGGTTTGTGTTCCTCTTTCAGTACCTTTTACCAAGACATTTACTCCGAGAAGCGGAACCCCCTGGGGATCCGTCACTGTACCTGAAACAGTCATTTCTTGCGCAAAAAGCGCTGTGACAGGCATACTTAGAAACGTCACTAGGAAAAATATCCAACAGTGTTTTTTCATCATTTTAGAATTAGTTTAAGATTAGTTGAATTGAAAAGTAGATATTTAGATGACTTCGGCTTCATGGTATTACCCAAGTTGCTTTAGAATTGGTTTAAGTAACCAAAAACAAGGGATGAATATCTATCTAGGAAAATTTTAAGAAGGTCTACACAAGAAAACTTTGCTAATTAAAATTTTGAAATGCCTAAATATTGGTTTGAGTTGTAACAATTTTGACGTCAACAACATAAAAAGTGACAAATGTTGTACAGTTATTCAAAATGTAAAATCCTGAATTATATAAATTGCACAAAAAATATATATGAAGACTTTAATTGTAGATGATGAACTACAGGCCAGAAAACGAATAGCTAATCTTCTAATAGAAAGAACTGAAAATTATGAAATAGAAGAATCTTCAAATGGAAGAGATGCAATTGAGGTTATCAAAAAATTTAAACCTGAATTAATCTTTTTAGATATTAACCTGCTTGATATATCTGGTTTTCAGGTCCTAAAAGGCATCAAACTAGAACCTAAACCTATTGTAATATTTGTGACAGCACATGAAGAACACGCAATAAAGGCTTTTGATCATCAAGCCTTTGATTTTCTTTTAAAGCCATTTAAGGATAAAAGATTTTTCCAAACCTTAGACAAAGTGAGGAATATTTCATCTAATAAGATAGAAAACCTCTTCGAGGAACGTCTAAATCAATTCTTCGATCTTTATCATAAAAAAGAAGGCCAAAAGACCGAATATCTTGAAAGACTCGCTGTAAAAAAAGGAAACAAAACTATTTTGATAAACGTAGGTACAATTCAATACATTAATGCATCAGGAAACTACGTAGAAATTTTCACGGCTGAAGGAAAACAGCTGGTAAGAGGTCCATTAAATCATTTATCCTGTAACCTGGATCCAGATTTATTCGTTCGAATACATAGGTCAACAGTCGTTAATGTTAA
>Ga0098069_100316_pt1 | contig 23459 bp, 21 predicted proteins | sample 27_taG_FD_92584 | JGI IMG/M metagenome (GOLD analysis project Ga0098069, IMG submission 92584) | Marine viral communities from Cariaco Basin, Caribbean Sea - 27_WHOI_OMZ | ecosystem: Environmental > Aquatic > Marine > Oceanic | place: Caribbean Sea: Cariaco Basin | collected 2014-11-09
TACCATTAATGGTAATTACCTGGGTTCTTCTTATGTTGTTCAAACAAACCTTTGGTAGATATGCTAAATCCAATATTTTTCTGGGAACCAGTTTTGTAATAATATGGGGTATTGTTATTTGGATGCTATATAATGAATTTCAGGTGGATACTGCTGAAGTGCCGGCTTCATGGTTTTCAGTTTTGAACTCCTTATTCATAATATTATTTGCTCCTGTATTCTCTAAAATTTGGGAAAGTAGATTTAATCCTTCTGGCCCTGTTAAGTTCGGAATAGGACTGATACTACTTGGAATCGGATTCGCATCTTTAGCCTACGGTGCCTTTGGAATTCCCCAGGGAGCTGAAACTGCCACTGTAAGTATGATATGGTTAATTTTAGCGTATTTCTTTCACACAATAGGTGAACTTTGTGTTTCACCGGTAGGTCTTAGTTATGTAAGCAAATTATCTCCTCCCAAACTGGTAGGACTTATGTTTGGAATTTGGTTTTTAGCAAATTTTATAGCTGGCATTCTTGGAGGTTATACCGGTGGCTACATAGACAGCATCTCTGAACAATATGGATTATCGGTGTTTTTCTTAATCTTTACTTTGATTCCAATTTTTATGGGCTTGTTAATGGTGGCAATAAATAAATTCCTGATAAAAAAGATGCACGGAATAAGATAGAGGCAGAAAATTTCCTTCTAATGGTTTCTAAAATATATACTTTCAATGATATATCATTAGTTAAAAATCAATTCACTAAAAAAGGTGGAGCTTAAAACTCCACCTTTTTACTTCTTGATTATTTCGAAATTTACTATTTCGCTCCACCCGGACTTCCGGATGCTAATAATCTCCTTCCGTGTGCTTCATTGTCCATGAATCCTTTTGCCATATAACCAATACCATACATTAGATAATACCACCCGGAACGACCATCTCCGCCTGTAATTTCATATGATTCATCTAAGGATATTTCTGTAACTGAGTAATTATTAAGATTTTTCATGTTATTTATTTAAGGTTATTAATTAGTTTATCTATTATCATAAGCTGCTGCACCATCGCTTAGACCATCTTTGATATCATCAAAGTTTTCCCAGGCAGACCATAAAACCGCAACAGGCCACCATGGACCAGCTTTGCCGCCATTTATATTTCGTAAATCCTCTTTTTTGAGAATTGATACCCCATAATTTTCAGTATTTTTCATAAAGAATGTTTTAATTAATATTTGATTATTAAATTAGATCTATGCGCATGAAATGATCTGATTCAACGAATATAATCTCGTTCACTGCATAATCATTGCAGTTTGTTATAAACTTAAATTTTATCTACTTTATCTTTTTCTTATGTTACTTTAAGTTTTATTTTCACACTTTAGGAACGTTTTTTGTTTTACAAACATTCTAAAAGCGATACATGATTAGAGTAATTACCATATTTTTTCTGTTTATAGGAATTAATAGTCAGGCCCAGGAGATTAACTGGATGAGTATGAACGAGGCGCTGGCAGCACAGGAAAAAGAACCCAAAAAGATTTTTATGGATGCTTATACCGTTTGGTGCGGCCCCTGTAAAATGTTAGATAAGAATACCTTTACTAATAACGATGTAATCGAGTTTGTAAATGAAAATTATTATCCGGTAAAGTTTAATGCTGAAGGTCCCGAGGAAATTGATTTTAAAGGACAGCTATTTAAAAATCCGCAATACGATCCTGAAAAGAAACAAAGGAGAAATTCGCCACACCAGTTAGCGAGGGCTTTAAAGATTACCGGCTATCCAAGCCTTGTTTTTTTTGATGAAGAAGCCAATTTAATTGCTCCTATTCCAGGGTATAGAACCCCGCAACAGCTGGAGCTTTATTTAAAACTTTTTGCCGAAGATGAATATAAAAAAATGACTTCTAAAGAAGCCTTTGCAGAATATCAGGAGAATTTTGAAGGTTCTTTCGAGTAAAAAATTTCAGTTTCAAGTAAAATTTAAGTGTTAGTTGATAGTGGGCCTTATGGTTCAGTAGAGATGCGAAAAGCCCCGTTTTTACCTGTATGGTGAAAACGGGTTTTTTGTTTTTTGGCGGTTTTTGCCCAATGTGATACGTAACTATGATAGTTGCTCCCGTCGGCAACAATTATTTTAGGCTTTAAAACTCTAATTAGCCTTTCTAAGTGGATTTTAGGGGAATCCCGAAGTAAGACTACATCTGGATTAAAATTATTCAACTTGTAAACTGCGCTGCTGTCAACAATTAAAATTGATGCCATGGAAGTATTCAGAATATCAGGAATTATCTTTTCTTCAATTTTGTTAATATTTCTTCCCGTTTTATAATCTTTTAGCCGGATTTCATCCTGAAACTTAGCTTCTAAATTATGATAAAGCGTAAACTTTTTTGGCTCGTCAATACCTATCATAGTTTTTCTGGGCTTATGAAAAACGATATTTTCTAAAGTTGAATGCTGTATTTTGCTGTAGAGCATACTGCTTTGAAATATTACAATTCCGCAAAGAAAGAAAACTAGATTCCTGAAGTTTTTTTGATAGAGTAAAAGAATAAAAAAGAAAACCAATAAATAGGCACTAAGGTTTTGCCAGATATTAAAATGAATATTGGTAAACACAAAATCTTCTTTCCCTGCAACCCATGCAATAAACTTATTCATTAACCCAATGAGGTTTCCATAGATTTCGGCTAGAATGTCGGGCAATAGATTTAATAAAGCTAGTAGAATAACAAGAATTCCCAGGCCTAGAATTAGTCCCAGAACCGGTAAAACTACCAGGTTAGAAAGAAAGAATAAACCCGGAAATTGATGAAAATAAAATAAGCTTAAAGGTAAAACCCCAATTTGCGCAGCGATGCTCACCGTGAATAAACTCCAAAAATATTTTACGATTTTAAACTTTGGTTGCCAAAGTTTAAAAAGTTTAGGTTGAATGGTGACAATGGCAAAAACCGCAAGATAACTCAGTTGAAAACCAACCTGAAATATAATATAAGGATTTACAAGTAGTAAAATAAACAACGAAATAAACAAACTGTTCAAAACACTGGTTTTCCGCCGCATTTGCATCCCAATAGTAATAAAAGAAAACATCGTCACCGCCCGAACTACCGAAGGCGAAAGTCCTGCCAACATAGCGAAACCCCACATTAATAAAATTAAAATGATGGTTTTTAGAACAAGGCCGTTTTTTAGATAATTGAGGGGAGCGAAGAGCCAATTTAAAATCAGCAAAATAATCCCCACGTGGAGGCCAGATACGGCTAGGATATGAATAGCACCTGCCGCTGCATATTCATCGTAAATTTCTTTTGAAATATCCTGCCGTTGCCCTAATAATAAAGCCTGGATGATAGCTAATTCATCTTTGCTGAATTTAGCTTCTGATAGGTTTTGGATTAATTGCTCCCTGAAATTAGAAATATGAGTTAGCAGCCTCTTTTCGTTATGCGGTAAAATTTGGATCTCGGTTTTTCGCAACTGTAATTGCATTTCCACCTTTTGCTTCTGCATAAACTTTCGGTAATTAAACCTGTAGGGATTTAAAGGCTCAGCAATATTGGTAAGCTTGCCTGGAACTAGCAATTTCATTCCTGGCTTTATATTTTGCGGGATAGAATCTTTGGAAATGTTGAGTAAAACTTTTCCCGTTGCTGGAATTGAATTTTTACCTAAAAATATCGTTTCTACCTCAGCGATATATGGCTGGTTATAGAGATTGGGTTTCAGGATTTCAATGACACGAATTTGTATGACATCTGCTTCAGCAGTTTGAAGATTGATATAATGTTGCGGCTGATTTTTAGGCTGATGAAGGTGAGCGGTTGCCATTCCCAATGTGAAGATCAAACTCCAGGTGCATATTCCGAAGAAGATATCGTCGAATAGTTTTTTGCGCGCTCTAAAAAAGCTTAAACAGAAAATAAGAAATAAGGAACCAAAAAATATAAAAAGTAAGTTTGTTGGCAGATCTATAGAAAATCCGGCAATGATTCCCAGGATTAGGAATATGGAAAGCTTTATGATGGTAAAATTCAAAAATTGCATCCCTGTAGTTTTTTGTAGGGCAGCAATTATCTACTGAAGATACTAAAAATTATAAAATGCGACGTGCCATAACAAAATTACCATTCCAATAAGGCTCAGAAAGAGAGGATACAATAACACCCCGGGAAGTAGAGGCGTGAATAAAATAGATGTCGTCACTTTCTATTTCTACCACCAAACCAACGTGATTAATAACTTTGCGATTCTTGTTGGTTTCAAAAAAAAGTAGGTCGCCGGGATTTACTTCTTTTAAATAAAGACGCTCACCTTCCAGAGACATTGCCCGAGAAGTTCTGGGAATGGCGATATCTTCTTCTAAAAATGCGGTGTAAATAAGTCCGGAGCAATCCATACCTCGCTTTGTAGTGCCGCCGTATTTGTAGCGCGTGCCTTCAAATCTTTTTGCATTAGAAATAATATTGTAAACTTTTGCATTGGCAGTTTCAATTTCAGAATTTCCCGGGCGGGAATATCGCTCTGAACGATTTTCTTCACTTTTAGTAGTGATAACCTTAGAGCGGGAACTTCCGCAGGAAATAAGGCTTATAAGAAAAAAGCCTAAAAAAAGTGATTTAAAAATTTTCAACATAGATCAATTTTTAATCCCTCATTGAGGGTTTAAATTTTTCCGAGGCTTGGCTCGAAATTATAAAAAAAACACATGCTAATTGTTCGTAGCTTTGACTCCAGGTTTTTGAATGGATTTGACAATAAGTTGCGCTGTTTTTTCGCTGGCGCCTTTTCCGCCTAATTTTTGTTCTAATTCAAAATAATCTTTAAAGATTTTGGTGCGGTGCTCGTCCTCCAGTATTTTCTTAAACTCTTTTTTAAGTGTTTTAGTATTGAAATCGTTCTGAATTAACTCCTTCACTACCTCTCGATTCATAATGAGGTTTACCAGTGAGATATAATCTAAATTTACAATTCTACGGGCAATTTGGTAGGAAACATAGCTGCCTTTATAGCAAACCACTTCCGGGATTTTAAATAAAGCGGTTTCTAAAGTCGCGGTACCCGAAGTTACCATAGCCGCGTGAGCAAGGCTTAGTACATCATAGGTTTTATTCATTATTAGTTTGATGTTCTTTTGCTTAATAAAAGGAGCGTAGAACTCGGCATCCTGGCTAGGTGCGCCTGCAATTACAAATTGGTATTCAGGAAAATCTGGAGTTATGCTTAACATAACCTCCAGCATTTTTGAAATTTCCTGTTTGCGACTTCCGGGTAAAACAGCAATTATAGGTCTTTCGTCCAGGTCATACTCTTTTTTTAGAGCAGGTACATTTGGAAGCTTTTTCTGGCCAATGGCATCAATAAGCGGGTGCCCTACAAAATGAACCGGGAAATTATGCTTTTCTTCATAAAATTCTTTTTCAAACGGCAATATCACATACATATGATCTATATCCCGTTTTATCGCATTGATCCTGTTTTCTTTCCAGGCCCAGATTTGTGGAGAAATATAATAATTTGTCTGGTAGCCTTCTTCTTTAGCCCATTTGGCAATTCTTAAATTAAAGCCGGGGTAATCTACAAAAATGATGGCATCGGGATTAAATGCACTGATATCTTCTTTGCAAAAGGATATATTTTTAAGAATGGTTTTTAGATTGAAAAGCACCTCTACAAATCCCATAAAAGCCAATTCCCGATAATGCTTTACAAGCTGCCCGCCCTGTTCCTGCATAAGATCGCCACCCCAAAATCTGAATTCAGCACGGGAGTCGTTTTCTTTTAAAGCGCGCATCAGGTTAGATGCGTGAAGATCTCCAGAAGCTTCGCCGGCAATAATGTAGTATTTCATCAGTATATAAATTTTTCTCGCTTCGGGAATTGGTGACAGGTGCTCGTTATCTGCCTATTTACCATTCCTGTTTTGTTTCCAGCATCAGGCTGATTTTAGTTAAACAATTTTAGAAATAAAAATGCTTATCGCAGCTATAATGGTGGCAAATAATACACCTCTTGCGTGATAGTTTTGCTTTTTTCTAATAAAAACGAAAAAAGGTAAAAAGTTTAAGATTGCCCCCAGGGCAATTAGTTTTCCAATATACCCCTGGTTAATGGCATCGTCCAGGGTTTCATCTATTCCCATTTCAGAGAAAAGAAGGATATAAAGAAAAATGCCACCAATATTGGCAGAAAGTCCTGTTAGAAATCCTATAAAGATGTTTTGCTTAATCATTAAGCTCCCATGTGTTTAAATCGTCTAAAAAGTGATGGGCTGTTAAATCAAATTGTACCGGTACCACTGAAACGTAGCCGTTTTGCAAAGCCCATTCATCGGTATCTTCCCCTTTATCTTTATTCACAAATGTACCGGTAAGCCAGTAATAATCGCGACCCTGTGGGTTGGTTCTTTTATCAAATTCTTCTTCCCAATGGGCGTTCGCCTGTCTACAAACTTTCATTCCTTTAATTTCTGAGGCAGATAATTTCGGAATATTTACATTTAGTACAACGCCGGTTGGCAAACCATTTTTAATGACATTTTTGGTAATGGCCTTTACATATTTTTTCGTAGGCTCAAAATCTGCATTTAAAGAATAATCCAGTAGCGAAAATCCAATAGCGGGAATTCCTTCTACACCGGCTTCTACTGCAGCGCTCATAGTTCCCGAATAGATCACGTTTATAGAAGAATTAGAGCCGTGGTTAATTCCGCTAACACAAAGATCGGGTTTGCGGTGCAGAATCTCCTGGGTGGCGATCTTCACACAATCTGCCGGAGTGCCCGAGCAGCTGTATTCTTTATGCTTATAATTTTCTTTTATGGTTACCTGTTCACAAAATAAGGTGTCGCTAATAGTGATGGCGTGTCCCATTCCGCTTTGCGGACTATCGGGTGCCACAACCACTACATCGCCCAGCTCTTTCATCACTTCTATTAAAGTTCTTATCCCGGGGGCGGTTATACCATCGTCGTTGGTTACTAGAATTAAAGGTCTCTTCTTCGTCATAGCTTATTTTATATAGGCTAAAATAGTAATTTCAGCAAGAAACCTTATCTTAGTAGTTTAACAAATTATTATTACCTGTTAGCTTTATTGGCACAATTTTTAATGTATTTTGGAGAGCTGTTAATGATGAAATTTATGCGATTTATGAAAAGGAATTTAAAAATCTTAGTGGTAGGGCTACTAATGGCTGCCACTTCCTGTAGTTTCACTACTAAAAAATTTGACGACCCTAATAAAGATAAACTTCTTATAGACCTTATTACTTACGTTCTTAACGAAGGTCACTATGATGCCCGGGATATTAATGACGAATTTTCTGAAGGTGTTTACGATAAATATCTTGAAGGTTTAGATGGGTCTAAACGTTTCTTTTACAAAAGTGACATTGAAGAATTCAATGCTTACCGGGATAAAATAGATGACCAGATCAAGGAAAAGCAAATCGACTTTTTTGATCTGACTTACAACCGACTTTTAAAACGATCTGAAGAGGCTAGGGATATTTATAGAGAAATCCTTGAAAAACCTTTTGATTTCTCTAAAACAGAAGATATAAATACTGATTTTTCTGATGCTGAATATGTTTCTTCAAAAAAAGAACTGAAAGAACGTTGGAGAAAGCAGCTTAAATTTTCTACGCTTATCACTTATTTCGATAAAATTGAAGAAGAAGAGCAGAAAAAAGAAGAAGACTCAGATTATGAAATGAAGTCTAAAGAAGAGCTTGAAAAAGAAGCCCGTGAGGTGACTTTAAGTTCTTTAGAAGAGTATTATGATTTTACAGACGATCTTGAGCGGAAAGATTATTTTTCAGTGTATTTAAATTCAATTGTAGAAGCTTTTGATCCGCATACTTTTTATTTTGCTCCTCAGGATAAAGATAGATTTGATATTGCAATGTCCGGTAAATTAGAGGGAATTGGAGCCAGGCTGCAAAAGAAAAGCGATAATATTACCATTACCGAAGTGATTTCCGGCGGTCCCGCCTGGAGAAGTGAAGAGCTTTCTGAAGGAGATGAGATCTTAAAAGTACAGCAGGAAGACGAAGATGATCCTGTGAGTATCGTGGGTATGCGTTTAGAAGATGCTGTAGATTTAATTAAAGGCCCAAAAGACTCTAAAGTGACCTTAACAGTTCGTAAAAAATTAATGGGTAATATTGAAGAGATCACACTTACCCGTGATATTGTTGAAATTGAAGAAACCTATGCTAAAACAGCTATGGTTCAGGAAGAAGGTAAGAATTTTGGGATAATCAATTTGCCTAAATTCTACTTTAATATGGAAGATTATGAAGAGCGAAATGCTGCTTCAGATATCAAAAAAGATATTATTAGATTGAAAGAACAAAATATGGACGGCCTGGTGCTTGACCTTAGAAATAACGGCGGCGGATCCTTAAAAACGGTGGTTGATATAGCCGGACTTTTTATTGAAGAAGGCCCAATTGTTCAGGTAAAATCTAACGGACAAAGAAAAGATGTACTATCAGATGAAGATCCTTCTGTTTTGTGGGATGGCCCGCTTGTAATTTTGGTAAACGAACTTTCGGCTTCAGCTTCAGAAATTCTGGCTGCTGCAATGCAGGATTATAAAAGAGCAATTATTATTGGTAGTAAGCAAACCTATGGAAAAGGTACTGTTCAAAATGTGATAGACCTTAATCGTTGGTTAAGAAGTAATGAATTTGGAGATGTAGGAGCACTTAAATTAACTACCCAAAAGTTTTACAGGGTAAATGGTGGTTCTACCCAATTAGAAGGTGTAAAAAGTGATGTAGTTGTTCCAGACCGTTACAGCTTTGTAGATATTGGCGAGAAAGATCAGGATAATCCTTTACCGTGGGATAAAATTGATCCTGCTAACTACCGTGTTTGGGATGGTTATGTGAACTTTGAAAAAACCATTACTGAAAGTAAAGAAAGAATGGATACCAATCAGCAATTAAAGCTTATAGAACAGCACGCTAAATGGATTAAAGATCAAAGCGAGGATAGTTTCCATTCCCTTAATTTTGAAGAATACGCTTCAACGGCTGAAAGAAACCAGGAAATGGCAAAAAGGTTTGATTCTATAAAAAACTATAAAACTAATCTTACTTTTACTTCTTTGCCCTACGAAGAGGAGTTGTTCCAAAACGATACTATTTTAAAGGAAAAAAGAGATCGCTGGCATTCTAGCTTGAGCAAAGATGTTTATGTAGAAGAAGCAATCCACGTGCTTGCCGATATGAAAAAGAATAATATAAGGCGGGATAAATTGGCCAAGGTTCAGGACTAATTTTCCTATAAGAATGATAAAAGCGCTTCAGAAATGAGGCGCTTTTTTTATGATTTAAAGTCTTAGATAATTTCAAAATGAATTGCTCTTATTCATTTCAATTTAGTCAGGAAACTTTCTTCTGAAAAACTTAGATTTGCAATATGCTGAAACGAAAATATATTTATCCGTTAGTCATCTTAATTGTAGCTGCGATTTTACTTATGGTAGAACGCTGTAATTAAAATGACATCCTATCTGAATCCAGTTTTATAAAAATAAAGAGTAGGATAGTAAATGCCCAAAGACCTGAGCCTCCGTAACTCAGGAAAGGTAAAGGAATACCCACAGTAGGGAAGATACCAATCACCATCCCGATATTTACCAGAAAGTGCATAAAAATGATTCCTATTACCCCATAACCATAAACCCTGGTAAAAGTAGACCTTTGCCGTTCTGCAAGGTAGAGTAGGCGTAACATAAGCATGACGAAAAGGCCAAGGATAAAAGTACTGCCTAAAAAGCCCCATTCTTCTCCTACGGTGCTAAAAATATAGTCTGTATGTTGTTCTGGGACAAAATGCCCTTTGGTTTGAGTTCCTTCGGTCCAGCCTTTTCCAAATAAGCCGCCACTACCAATTGCAATTTCACTTTGATTGGTATTATAACCAATTCCGCGGGAATCCACTTCTTTGCCCAGTACTATATTAAAACGATCCCTGTGGTGTTGTTTAAAAACATTTTCAAAAACATAATTTACCGAAAGGGAAAATCCTATGGCTACTGCAGCAAAGAATAGGTATTTAAGAAGGTTTGGTCTTCGCTTTAAGTTTTTGAGGTAAACCAATACAGCGATTAATAAAACGCCGCCAATTACCCACGCGGGACCAAAAGCAAGAGTGGCCACAAAAAGTGTAGCTGCAAAAAATCCTAATAATAGATATGCAAAATGAAGGCCTTCGCGATAAAGGGCGAAAGCAAATGAAAAATATACCATAGCACTCCCTGCATCTGGCTGTAACAGCACTAAGATCATTGGAAGGCCAATTATTAAAAAAACCCTTAATTGATGCTTAAAGTCTTTGATATTGGTTTGTATGCCGCTTAAGTATTTCGCGACGGCAAGTGCGGTTGCTGCTTTTGCAAACTCTGCCGGTTGGATACTAATAGGACCTATTTGGTACCAGGCAGTTTGGCCTGCAATTGTACTACCAAAAATAAATAATCCGGCTAAGCTTAGCAGGCTTATGGCATAAATAACACTTGAAAATCTCTGGTAAAATTTAGCTTCAATAGATAATAATATAATTATTAAAAGAAAGCTTAAAATGATCCAAAGTCCCTGTTTGCTATATATTTGATTGAATTCAAAAAAACTCGTATGACTTTCGGCTAAGGAAGCTGAGTAAATATTAGCCCAGCCAAATCCAACTAATAAGAGATAAATTAAAATAGTAAGCCAATCAAATCCCGCTACGCTTTTCCCCATTTATCGATTAATTATAAAAGGTTCACCACTTAATGGTTTTGCATACTCTTCTTCAAGACTGTGATTTAGGATCCAGTCTTCCATATCTGTTCGGGTTATTTCTTTTTTAATGTATTTTTCAACCATTAGACTCGCAATTCTTCCGGCATAACGGCTTCCCCAATATCCGTTTTCAACAAATACGGCAATTGCTATTTTGGGATTGTCTACCGGTGCAAAAGCCACAAAAATGGAGTGATCTGTAAGTTGGGTTCGCTTACCATCTATTTTTGTGTAGTTTTCAGCAGTACCGGTTTTTCCGGCAATTTCAATACCCGGTATTTGCAAACTTCTGGCGGTACCATTTTTATAAACCTCGTGCATTCCTTCAACTACTGGATCAAAATGCTCTCTGTCTATAGTAGTTTGATTCTTCACAGTGAATTTTTCTTCCTTTATGGGGTCTCCATCAATTTCTTTTAAAATATGTGGAGTATAATACCAGCCACGATTGGCAATGGTGGCTGTCATATTCGCTAATTGAATAGGAGTCATTAAAATTTCACCCTGGCCAATGGCATTAGAGATTGTAGCTGTAGAGTACCATTTATAGGTTGGGTAATTATAAATTCGGTTATAATAATCGGCATCAGGTATTTTTCCCGGTCTACCGGTGCTCAGATCATTCCCCATAAACTGACCAAGACCAAAACTTTGCAAGTGTTTGTTCCAGGTATCCATTCCTTCCTGCGGAGTTGGATATTTTTCTATCGTTTTTCGATAAACCTGAGCAAAGTAAGAATTACAGGAGTGTGCAATTCCCGGCACCAAATTAAGTGGACTGGGATGCGAGTGGCATCCTAAAGGGCGTCTTGCACCATAATGGTAACCATTATTACAGGAGAATCTGTCATCTGTATCAATAACGCCTTCTTGCAGCGCAATTAGGCCGGTTAAGGTTTTAAAAGGAGATCCAGGAGGGTATTCGGCTAAAAGTCCGCGATCATAAAGTGGCTGGGCAATAGAGTCATAATAAAGCCTTGTATAGTTGGGAGACCTCTTTCGGCCCACCAGTAATGCCGGATCGTAGGTAGGAGCAGTTACCAAAGATAGAATTTCCCCGCTTTCTGGCTCTATGGCAACAATTCCACCGCGTTTGTTTTTCATTAATTTTTCTCCATAGGCCTGAAGCTCGGCATCTATGGTAATGCTAATATCTTTTCCTTTGGTTGGCAGTGTATCGTAAATACCGTCTTTATATGGCCCAATATCCCTGTTAAACCTATCTTTCTGAATGTATTTCACCCCTTTTTCGCCACGCAGCAATTCTTCATAAACTTTTTCTACACCGCTTCGGCCAATAAGGTCACCAGAAATATAATACGGGTCTTCATTAACTTTCTTCTGATTTACTTGTGCAATATAACCCAGCACATTTGCGCTGTGGTCTACCTGGTAATCTCTTAATGAACGCTTTTGAATATAGAAACCTTCATATTTACGCATTTTCTCCTGTAAATAGGCATACTCAGCTTTGGTGAGCTGCGGAATAATTACCGAAGGAAGAATAGGCGAGTAGATCTTAGCTTTATCGAGGCGGCGGCCCAGTTCTTCCGGTTCTATGCTTAAAATCTTACAAAATTCGGTAGTGTCAAAAGGTTTTAGGTTTCTGGGAATCGCCATTACATCGTAAGAAGGCTGGTTAGAAACCATCAATTTTCCATTTCTGTCAGAAATATAACCGCGTTGCGGATAATCGTAAACAACTTCTATGGCATTATCCTGCGATCTTACCGCAAGAGAATCGTCCATTATTTGCAAATAGAAAAGACGGGCAAGAAAAATAAGGCCCGTGGTAAAGATAATAATGTAAAGAAGTAATTTTCTCATCTATATTTTTTGCTGAAAACTGCTAAACTAAGCATGATCATAATAACACTGAAGATCCCTGAAAATAACGTTTTCTTGAGAACTATTATTATATGACTTAAGCTAAACATTTCCAAGAAAAATAATATAAAATGATGGATTAAAATACTAATAAAAATATAGCTTAATCTTGCCCCAATTGGGGTGGTAGAAAGTCTTAAGTTTTGATGGTCATAACTTATTCCGAATGAAAATCTAAGCAAGTTAGGTCTAATAAAAGCAATTACTGTACAGGCAGCTGCGTGAATCCCGCCACTATCTTCAAAAAGATCTATACTAAAGCCTAATAAAAATGCCAGGACTAAAAAAATGCTTTGGTTTCCGTTAAACGGGTAAAGCAAGATAAACAGCACGTATAGATATGGATTTATATACCCCAGAAAATTAATATTGTTGAGGATTAGTACCTGTATAAATACTAAGCCAACAAACCTGATGATATTTTTTAGAATACTATTGTTCATCTTCCTGCTCCTCTAATTCCAGTATTTCTTCCCGTTCCAGGTTCTCGATAACATACACATAACCAATATTGGTCATATCATTAAAGAGCTTAACATTAATAGTGTAATAACTCTCGCTTTGGTCTAATTTAAAATCTTCAATGCTCCCAATAGGAATGCCTTCAGGAAAAATTAAAGATTTCCCCCCGGTTACTATGGTATCTCCCTCTTTAACAGGTGCCTGTCTGGGCACATCAATTAATTGTACAATATTGGGGTTTTTACCATTCCATATTAAACTTCCAAAATGATTGGTTTTGCTTAGTTGAGCATTGATCCTTGATTCTGAATTTAATATCGAAATTACCCGGGAAAACCTGTTGTTAACCCTGTCTATAATTCCAATTACTCCTTTGCTGGTAATAACTCCAAATTCAGATTTTATGCCGGCTTCTTTTCCCTGGTTTAGGGTTAGGAAGTTATTTCGCTTGGCATAATTATTATTAATCACTCTTGCGGTTCTAAAATAATAAGTACCATCAAAACTGGAAGTATCAGTATAGTTTTCTACCGAAATTGTGTCGTTTAAATTGGTGAGTACGTTACGCAACTGCTTATTCTCTTCCATGAGTCGCTTGTTGTACTCATCTAAATGCATGTACTTATCAAAATCGTTGGCCCAGGAATAGATGCCGCCGGTAAGACTGTTGGCCGAACTTATAAAGCTACTCTTGTGATAAGAATGGGTTTGAATAGTGAAAAATACAGCTAATGACAGCAGAAATAAGAATAGAATATTATTCTTATTCCGAATAAGAAAATTGAAAATTTGCTGCATAAAAAACTACTTCTCCTACTTTATCAAAATTCCCTTATAGCGATTTAGGGTTTTTAAGCATATTCCGGTTCCTCTAACTACCGCTCTTAACGGATCTTCGGCGATATAAACCGGAAGGTCGGTTTTTTGAGATAACCTTTTATCCAAACCTCTAAGCATAGATCCACCACCAGCAAGATAAATACCGGTATTGTAAATATCGGCAGCAAGTTCTGGAGGGGTTTGCGATAAGGTTTCCATTACCGCATCTTCAATCCTTAGAATTGATTTATCCAGGGCTTTAGCAATTTCACGATAAGAAATGTTTACCTGTTTGGGTTTTCCCGTTAAAAGGTCACGTCCCTGAACACTCATTTCTTCTGGCGGAACTTCTAAATCTTCAGTTGCTGCACCAATCTGTATTTTTATTTTTTCAGCAGTACGCTCTCCAACATATAAGTTGTGCTGCGTACGCATATAATAAACAATATCATTTGTAAATACATCACCTGCAATTTTAACCGATTTATCGCAAACAATCCCGCCAAGCGCAATTACCGCGATTTCGGTAGTACCACCACCTATGTCTACGATCATATTTCCTTTAGGCTGCATAATATCTACGCCAATACCAATTGCAGCTGCCATAGGCTCGTGAATAAGATAAACCTCTTTCCCGTTCACACGTTCTGCACTTTCTTTTACCGCACGCATTTCTACTTCGGTAATGCCAGATGGAATACAAATCACCATTCTAAGCGCCGGAGTAAACATCTTCTTTTTAAGTGCCGGAATTTCTTTAATGAACATGGTGAGCATTTTCTCACTGGCATCAAAATCGGCAATTACCCCATCTTTCAATGGGCGAATGGTTTTTATATTCTCATGGGTTTTTCCCTGCATCATCGCAGCTTCTTTCCCTACTGCGGTTATTTTTCCCGTAGTACGGTCTCTTGCAACAATAGAGGGACTGTCTACCACCACCTTATCATTATGAATTATAAGGGTGTTCGCAGTTCCTAAATCTATTGCTATTTCTTCAATGAGAAAGTCAAAAAATCCCATGGTTTATTTGGTATTGAGGTTTGGTAAATGTACTAAAATTAATGTTTAAAATGGCGTGTTCCAGTCATCACCATCGCTATATTATTTTCGTTGCAATAATTTATACTAAGTTGATCTTTTATAGACCCGCCCGGCTGAATTACCGCTGAAATTCCTTCGTTTCCGGCAATCTCCACACAATCAGGAAATGGGAAAAATGCATCACTGGCCATTACCGCTCCTTTTAAACTGAAATTAAAAGATTTTGCCTTCTCAATACTTTGTTTTAAAGCATCTACACGAGAAGTTTGCCCGGTACCGCTGGCACATAATTGCTTGTTTTTTGCCAATACGATAGTGTTGGATTTTGTGTGCTTACAGATTTTTGAAGCGAATAACAGGTCAGATAACTCATCATCTGTTGGATTATTGTTTGTCGCTTGTTTTAAATCTTCAAGAGCATCTGTTTTATGATCTTTATCCTGAACTAAAACTCCGTTTAAACAAGTTCGAACTTGTTTCTGCGGAAGTTCGGTTTCTTTCTGGATCAATAAAATTCTATTCTTTTTCCCTTTAAGAATTTCTTCGGCTTCTTTTGAAAATGAAGGAGCGATCACTACTTCACAGAACAATTTATGAACTTCTTCAGCGGTAGCCTTATCAATTTCAACATTACTAATTAAAATCCCGCCAAAAGCTGAAACAGGATCTCCTGCCAAAGCATCTACATAAGCCTGGTGAATAGTGTCGCGTTGCGCAATTCCGCAGGCATTATTGTGTTTTAAGATTGCAAAAGTTGGCGCTTCACCTTTAAATTCGTTAATAAGATTTACAGCGGCATCAACGTCTAGCAGGTTGTTGTAGGAAAGTTCTTTTCCGTGAAGTTTATCAAACATGGCCTCAAAATCGCCGTAAAACTCACCTTTTTGATGCGGATTTTCCCCGTATCTAAGTGTTTTTGCGTTTTGAATACTTTCTTTGTAAACTTCAATTTCTCCTTCAGCATTAAAATAGTTGAAAATTGCAGTATCGTAATGTGAGGAAATATTAAAAGCTTTTCCTGCAAAAAGTTTACGATCGGCAAGACTGGTTTCTCCACTTTTTTCGTCCAGTAAATTTTCAAAACTTTTATAATCTTCTACCGAAGAAACGCAAAGCACATCTTTAAAGTTCTTTGCGGCAGCGCGAATAAGTGAAATTCCACCAATATCGATTTTTTCAATAATATCCTGTTCTGAAGCTCCTGAGGCTACGGTTTTTTCAAACGGATAAAGGTCTACAATCACAATGTCTATCTGCGGAATTTCGTATTCTGCAAGTTCCTTTACATCACCTTCATTATCCTGGCGATTTAAAATCCCACCGAAAACTTTTGGATGAAGTGTTTTAACACGCCCCCCTAAAATTGAAGGATATGAAGTCACATCTTCTACAGGAATTACGTTAATTCCCAGGTCTTTGATGAATTTTTCGGTACCTCCGGTAGAGTAAATAGTGATTCCCAGGTCGTTCAGTTTTTTTACGATGGGTTCCAGGCCTTCTTTGCTAAATACAGAAATTAAAGCAGATTTTGCTTTTTTTAAGTCGCTCATTGTGTTGTGTTTGTTAAAGTGGCAAAAGTAAGTATTTAAGCCAAAAACATAAAAGGCATTTCTTTTATTTATCCAGAAATTTTGTAACGAATTTTAAACCCGGGCGTCATACCACTAAGCACAAAAAAATCTAGGCTTTATTTAATCATTAAGTGAGGTTTAAAATGTGCCGAAACAGGCGTTAAAGTATTTTTAATTTTCAACCCAATAACTCGTGGGTCTGTCCCGAGCTTTATTTATTATGCTGATATATTTACGCGTACTTAAAGAGAGTTTTAATTTTGCGATCAACGCATTAAAAAACAATAAGCTAAGAACATTTTTGTCTTTGCTTGGCGTTACCATCGGTATTTTTTCCATTATTGGAGTACTTGCCGCGGTAGATTCTTTAGAGCGTGAAATTAAAGGCAGTTTAAGCGCTTTAGATAATAGCACTATTATAGTAATGCGTTTTTCTTTTGGCCCTACCGAAGTTCCGCAATGGAAACGCCAGCAATTTCCAGATGTTTCTTATGATGAATATCAATACTTGAAGAGAAATCTTCCCAATACAGAATCGATAGCCTTTAGCATTGGTGTGCCCGATGAATCTATAAAGCACGAGGATGTTACCAGTACTGGCGTAGGAGTAGGAGCAGTTACGCACGAATATTATGATATTGAAGCCTTTGAATTAGAAGAAGGTAGGTTTTTTAACGAATCTGAATCGGTTAGTGGTTCGCCGGTAATTGTATTAGGTCACGAAATTGCTAATAATCTTTTTGGAAATTTTGATCCGCTTGGAAAAGAAGTCCGTATGTATGGCCGTAAACTCACGGTTATTGGCGTATTGTCTAAACAGGGTGCCAGTTTGTTCGGCGGCTCCAGGGATGGCCAGGTTTTTCTTCCCGCAAATCTTGCGAGAAGGGTTTATGGTGATAACAATAAAGGCGTTTACCCACAGTTGATTTTAAAACCGGAAGATGAAGTGGATAATGCCGAGTACATTGCTGTGCTTGAGCAACAATTGCGTAATTACCGCGGAATTAAACCCGGTGACATTAATAACTTTTTTGTAAACCAACTTCAGGGATTTGCAGACTTTATAGATAATATTACCGGCCAGCTTAATTTTATAGGACTTATTATTAGTGGATTTTCTTTGTTAGTTGGTGGCTTTGGGATTGCAAACATTATGTTTGTTAGCGTTAAAGAGCGAACAAATCTTATTGGTATTCAGAAATCTTTGGGTGCTAAAAATAAATTTATCCTGTTTCAGTTTTTATTTGAAGCTATAATCCTGGCAATAATTGGTGGTCTTGTAGGTCTCGGACTTGTTTGGCTGGTTTCCATCGCCGCTTCGCAATTTACCGGCGATTTCCAATTTGTACTTTCTTCCTGGAATATGTTTATAGGAACAGCCGTATCAGCAATAATCGGATTGATTTCAGGAATAATTCCGGCAATTTCAGCTTCGAAATTAGACCCGGTAGAAGCTATTAGAACAGGAATGTAAACTTTCAAAAAATGAAATTAAAATTTAAAATATTCTATGCTTTAATCTGTCTATCTACCGCATCGGTTGCCGTGGCCCAGGACGGGTTGATTCTTACTGCTGAAGAAAATAAGGAATGGATAGAAAACCTTAAAGCTGAAGAAGAACTAAGCCAGCAATTAAGTTTGTTGAAAAAGCGAATAGTGGCAGATACAGCCGTAAACTTTTCCTCACGTTTTATATGCTTAACAGGCTTTTCTCCCGAAAAGCGAAAGGAGATAGAAGCTAAAAGAGAAGCTGAAAAACCAGGCGAAGATTTGCATTCTCGCCACCGTCCCATATATCAATTCGTCAATAACGAAGAAGTAATTTCCCTTGGTGGTATAGAAGACAGTACAGCAGTAGATCTGCAAGAATTTCTAACAACCCAGGAGGTCTCTTCTTTGGAAATATTTTACGATCAGCCCGAGAACGTTCTGTATGGCGTTCGGGGTGAAAGTGGGGTGATATTCATTAGATTAAAAGAGGAAAAAACTTTTGAGCGTGTAAAACAATTACTGCTTTAAGTTTTTAACTTAAAACTTCTGCAACTTTCTCATTCACCCATTGTAAAAATTCTTCATCTTCCTTAGAAAATGGATCTGGGGTATGCGAATCAATATCGATCTGGCCAATATTCTCGCCGTTCAAGAAAAGCGGTACAACAATTTCAGCTTTCACGTTAATGCTACAGGCTATATAATTATTTTGTGCTTTTACATCTGGAACTACAAAGTTTTCATTAGAAACCGCTACCTGCCCGCAAATCCCTTTTCCGAAAGGAATAATAGTATGATCTGTTGGTTCCCCGGCAAAAGAGCGTAATTTCAATTCTTCTTTATCGCCGTTTTTAAAATAAAAGCCTACCCAATCGTAATAAGGAATATTTTCTTTTAAAACTTCACAAACCTGCGATAATCTATGGTCTACCGATAGATTATCGTTTTCAAGAATCGCTTTAACTTCCGGTTTTAATTTCTGAAAAGACATAGTTGATATTTTGGTGCAAAAGTATTTAAAAATAATAGTAAGCGCAGGCACATATTTATATAAATTTGTTAAAAACCAACCCGAAACTTGCTAAAGTTATTCGTTAAATACAAATCGGTACTCCGTTTCATCTTTATGTTTTTGGGGAGTTACCTGGTTTTTACACTGCTCTATAATCTATACCTCGAGTTTTTTAGATCTCCGGTTTATTACCCCGATTATTTTACCCATCTCGTAGCTAAACAAAGTGAAGCTTTAATTAGTAGTTTTGGCTACAATGCGCAAATTTTACCTCACCAGTCAGAACTTTCTATGAAATTGATCGTTAATGACGCGTATTTAGCGAGAATTGTAGAGGGTTGCAACGCGATTAGTATTATAATTCTATTTGCTTCTTTTGTGCTTTCTTTCTTCGGAAAATTAAAATTAACGCTACTTTATTTATTGGCGGGAGGGGTAATAATATATGCGATGAATATAATTAGGATCGCTATTCTTGCCATTGGAATTTATGAATACCCTGAGTATACCGACTTTCTTCATAGCATTATTTTTCCATTAATTATCTACGGCACCGTTTTTATACTTTGGCTTATTTGGGTGCGAATTTATAGCCGTAAACATAGCGTATGAAACAGCTAATAAGACTTTCGGGGATTGGGGTTTTAGTAGTCTTACTGGTTTTAGTAAGGCTTTTTGAGCATCAGCTGTTTTACGATCCTTTAATTGATTTTTATCGCTACGGTGGGCATTTGGCGATGGATGTACCTCAAATTATCTTCCCTAAACTATTGCTGAATATAAGTTTACGTTACTGGCTAAATACCATAATTTCTCTCGTTATTCTTTTTGTAGCTTTTCGGGATAAGAATATCGTGAAATTCGCCGCCTTATTATTTGCTTTACTTTTCGGAATTAGCCTGGCCACATTTAGCGTACTTTATTTTAATCTAAATGCACAAAATGTAATGGGCTTATTTTATGTGAGAAGATTTCTAATTCATCCGTTGTTTATTCTCATTTTACTGCCTGCTTTTTATTACTACCGCTTGAAAAAAAGAGCAAATCCATAATTTTGAAAGTTTTTCCAAAAAACCTGAAAATACTTTATTTCAAAATTTTACCTATTTTTTTAGCTGATGAAAAAAGCTTTTCAACATAGTATTTCTGTAGTAATGGCACTTTTGGTGCTGTTTTCAACCTTTTCTTTTACGGTTGATAAACATTTCTGCGGAAGCTTTTTAGTAGATAAAGCTATTTTTTCTGAAGCCAAAACCTGCGGTATGGAAATGGAAACTTCAGCTGAAGATTCCTGCTGCACTAATGAAAAATTGGCAATAGAAGGTCAGGATGAGTTAAAACATCAGTTTGATTCTCTGGACCTGGACCAACAAGTTTTTCTTGCCGGTTTTGCTTATTCCTATATTTTCGTTTTTGAAGATTATTCAAAGGAAATTACTCCATTTAAAGATTATTCTCCGCCCTTGCTCGTTAGCGATATACAGCTGGAAGATCAGGTCTTTCTTATTTGATTATTGAATTTTAGATACTTACCGGTTCATCTTTGAATCTGGCAATAGCCTCGTTTTTATAAGTGGCTTTTTAAATTATTCTAAAATTTGATAATTGAACATTATGCTGAACAAAGGCATTAAATTCTTAATAGAAAATAAACTCGTAGCGGTTATTTTACTCGTCCTTTTTGTGGGTTGGGGTGTTGTGAACGCGCCATTTAACTGGGATACCGGCTTTTTGCCTTCAGATCCCGTGGCGGTAGATGCGATTCCCGATATTGGTGAAAACCAGCAGATTGTATTTACAAAATGGCCGGGGCGATCACCTCAGGATATCGAAGATCAGATTACCTATCCGCTTACGACTTCCCTGCTGGGAATTCCCGGGGTAAAAACCATTCGGAGTTCTTCTATGTTCGGGTTTTCCAGTATCTATATCATTTTTGAAGAAAATGTAGAATTCTACTGGAGCCGAAGCAGAATTCTGGAAAAACTCAATTCCCTTCCCTCTAATTTATTGCCAGATGGCGTTAGCCCTGCGCTGGGGCCAGATGCTACCGGCCTGGGCCAGATCTTCTGGTATACTCTTGAAGGTCGCGATAAGGACGGAAATGTTACCGGTGGCTGGGATCTACATGAGTTAAGAAGTATCCAGGATTATTACGTGAAATATGCTCTTTCAGGAGCGAGCGGAGTTTCTGAAGTGGCTTCTATTGGCGGCTATGTTCAGGAATATCAAATAGACGTTAATCCGGAGCTTATGCGCCAGTACGGGATTGGACTTCAGGAGGTGGTTGTAGCGGTAAAGGAGAGTAATCGTGATATAGGCGCACAAACCCTGGAGATCAATAATGCCGAATATCTTGTGCGCGGTTTAGGTTATGTAAAATCGGTAGAGGATATTGAGAACGCTGTGGTTACTTCTGAAGATTATACTTCAGTAAGCATCAAAGATATTGCGAAGGTTTCTTTAGGCCCAGCCCAAAGAAGAGGGATTCTGGATAAGGAAGGGGCTGAGGTTGTCGGCGGAGTTGTAGTGGCGCGTTATGGCGCAAATCCGCTGGAAGTGATCAATAATGTTAAGGAGCAAATAGATGAGATTAGCCGTGGTTTACCTTCTAAAACCCTTAAGGATGGAACTGTTTCTCAGGTTACCATCGTGCCTTTTTATGATCGTACTGAACTGATAAAGGAAACTCTGGACACCTTGAGTGAGGCGCTAACCATGGAAATCCTCATTACGATTTTAGTGATAATTGTAATGGTTTTCAATTTACGGGCATCGGTGCTAATTTCAGGCTTGTTGCCGGTCGCGGTTCTAATGGTTTTAATCTCGATGAAACTGTTTAATGTGCCGGCCAATATTGTGGCTTTATCTGGTATCGCTATTGCTATTGGGACTATGGTAGATGTTGGCGTTATTTTATCTGAAAATATCCTCCGGCACCTGGATGAACGTAGCACCGACGAACACGGAAACAAACTTTCTATTAATAATGTTGTTTACAATGCCACTTCAGAAGTTTCTGGAGCGATATTAACTGCAGTGCTTACCACTATTATTAGTTTTATTCCCGTCTTTACTATGATAGGAACCGAAGGGAAATTATTTAGACCACTGGCATTTACTAAAACCATGGCGCTGGTGGCTTCTTTAATTGTGGCTTTATTTCTAATTCCACCTTTTGCTGCAACTTTCTTTAAGAAAAGAGCTACAAAAGCCAGCCTGGGATATATATTCAATGCGATTCTTGTTATAGCGGGACTCACTGCCATGGTTTTCGGTTATTTTACAGGAATTATTTTAATAGCATTTGGTGTAACGGGCGTTTTGATACTTCAGAAAAAGATCACTCCAAAAAGGGCAAATCTTATCAATATCATCATTTCAGCTTTCGCCATTGTCTTTCTGCTGGCTGAATACTGGAGACCGCTTGGTTTTGATAGGAGCATTTTTATGAACCTTATTTTTGTTGGTCTTATCGCTTTTGGTTTGCTAGGCATTTTTACCGTTTTCAGAAGAAACTATACCCGAATTCTGACCTGGGCGCTGGCTAATAAGATTCTTTTTCTATCGGTTCCCACGGTAATTGTGATTTTCGGATTCTTAATCATGCAAAATACAGGCAAGGAATTTATGCCTTCTCTAAATGAAGGCTCCTTTTTATTGATGCCAACTTCTATGCCTCACGCTGGCGTGGAAGAAAATAAGCGAGTTTTGCAACAATTGGATATGGCCGTGGCCAGTATTCCAGAAATTGAAACCGTGGTGGGAAAGGCTGGTCGAACCGAATCGGCACTGGATCCAGCGCCACTTTCTATGTATGAAAATATTATTCAGTATAAATCTGAATATATGCGGAATGCGGATGGGGAGCGCCAACGATATAAGGTAAATGAGGATGGTTTATTTGTATTGAAAAATGGCAAGCTGGCACTAAATCCTAATTCTGATATTGATGAAGATGTCAATTATCAAGAAGCTAAACTGGTCTCCGATCCATTAAGCCTAACACACGAGCAACTACTGCCCGATGAAGATGGTGAATATTTCCGAAACTGGCGCCCTGGAATAGAATCACCCGATGATATCTGGAATGAAATCGTACAGGTTACCAAGTTACCCGGTGTTACTTCGGCACCAAAACTTCAACCTATTGAAACCCGACTGGTTATGCTCCAAACCGGGATGCGCGCGCCAATGGGCATAAAAGTAAAAGGGGATAACCTGCAACAAATAGAGGCTTTCGGGATAAAGCTGGAAGAAATCCTGAAGGAAGCTGAAGGCGTAAAAGATGAAGCTGTTTTTGCCGATAGAATCGTTGGTAAACCTTACTTATTGATCGATATTAAGCGCGATCGCCTGGCCAGATACGGAGTGTCTA